>ERZ1023180.17-NODE-17-length-92709-cov-10.536404_pt1 | contig 92709 bp, 96 predicted proteins | sample MGYA00380436_ERZ1023180 | MGnify/ENA primary metagenome ERZ1023180 (study PRJEB33173, sample SAMEA4830337) | metagenome | study: EMG produced TPA metagenomics assembly of the PRJEB25223 data set... | reverse complement strand
GTGCGCTAAGGTGTAAAATCAGGGTGTATCGCACGAAGACTGAGAGATATCGTGCACTAGGGTACAAAATCAGGGTGTATCGCACGAAGACTGAGAGATATCGTGCGCTAAGGTGTAAAATCAGGGTGTATCGCACGAAGACTATGAGATATCGTGCGCTAATATTTGAAAAGTCATATGTTCTTTTTCAAATAACATATAAGAAAAACCGCGAAAACTAACGTGAACTGTTAGTTTTCGCGGTTCTTTTAGTCTATATAACGATATGACATTAATTCTTGTAGCATCTGAATTTCTTCTTGCAATTTGGCACCGATGTTTGTATCTCGAACTTTCTTTCTTTCGAGTTCTTCATCAACAACACGTCGAACGGATAGTTCATCAGCACCGTTGAGTAGTACATTTTCTTTTGTACCAAAGTGTTTGTGGGCAACGAGTTGCATACCAAATGAATTATACAATAATGTATAGCCTGCGATACCTGTTGTAGATTGATAAGCTTTTGAAAATCCACCGTCTATAACAATCATCTTGCCATTTGCTTTAATTGGATTTTCACCATCAATTTCTTTAACAGGTGTGTGACCGTTGATAATACGACCTTGTTCAGGGTCTAAATCAAATTCTTCTAACATTTTGCGACACATATCGCTATCTTCTCTTAAATAATAATAAGGGTTTTTTTCTTCTTTATGTGATACTTTATCTTTTATAAAATATCTTTCGAACGTTGTCATGGCACGTTTACCAAATAATGAAGAATATTTACCTGTCCATAAATACCAAATTAAATCTGTAGATAAATCATCTGTTTCATGTTTACGACTAAATGAATTTCTAATATGATATTCGAATTGGTCTAATAACTCTCGCCCATTATAGACTTTACCGTCAATTTCCATTTCTTCCATATTACCTTGTTCATCTACGGGTATACAGCCATGGATAAGTAAATTGCCATTATATTTTAAGTATAAGTTACCTTTTTTCATTAAAAAGTTCATATGACGTTTCAGTTTTTCGGATTCTTGTACAGAAAGTAGAAGTTTATTAATAACTTCCTCTTCTTCTTCGTTTAGTTGTGCTGGATTTGTAGGATCAACAGTTTCAAAGCATGTATCTTCTAACTGATACGTTTGACCGTAAATGGTAATTTCATTGTTATCGTAATTTACTTTTTCAAGTACGAGTCTTTCTTCCATATCAAATGAAGGACGACGTTTAATAATTGGACTTTCCAGTTTAAATTGAATAATAGCGATGGCTTGATGAATCTTAGTGATTTGAAGTTTTTCTTCTTCTGATAATTCTTTGTCGGCATGTTTTTTTGGATGAAATGCAGCATTATCGCCGTAATATTTTTCTGCTAAATTAACTAATGGTCGCAAATTAATTCCATATGCATCTTCAATGATATCTAAATTATCATAACGTGCGCATATTCTTAAAATGTTAGCTAAACATACTTTTGAACCAGCATAAGCGCCAATCCACAATACGTCATGGTTACCCCATTGGATATCAACAGAATGATAATTGATTAACGTCTCCATAATTTTATCGGGTTCAGGACCACGATCATAAATATCTCCTACAACATGTAAATGGTCAACGACTAATCTTTGAATCGTGTATGCTAAACCAATAATCAGTTTATCTGATTGGCCTAGTGAAATGATTTTTTGAACAATTGTTTCGTAGTAAGTCGTTTTATTGTTATAAACATTACTTTTATATAGTAACTCTTCGATTATGTATACGAATTGTTTTGGTAAAGCTTTACGTAACTTAGAACGTGTATACTTACTTGAAGCGTATGAAATAAGATGAATCATCTGTTGAATTGTTTCAATATACCATTCATTTAGTTCCGATTTCGAAGCAAATTGATTTTTAACAATTTTCAATTTTTCTTCTGGATAATAAACGAGTGCAGCAAGGTCGCTAATATGTTCTTCAGAATGTGTATCTTTAAATATGTCATTAATTTTAGCTCTCACATTACCAGAACCATTTCTTAAAACATGTTGGAATGCATGATATTCACCATGTAAGTCACTTACGAAATGTTCTGTGCCTTTAGGTAAATCTAAAATAGATTGTAAATTAATAATTTCAGTTGCTACTTTTTCTTCTTCATCAAACTTTTCTGCTAATAAATTTAAGTATTTTTCTTTTAAATTCTGGCTGTCGTATTGAGTCATAAAAAAATTCACTCCGTTCATCATTTCGAGATTTTTTATTTAGAAATTAAACCTACCATTTGAGATATAGTATAACACATTAAGCGTTTTCTTTTATGGTTTAAGATTCACTTCTAAAGGCTAAATATATATAAAGGAGTCGTTTATTCATGGTATGTAAAATAGATAGAATTTATAATAATCTTGATGAAAAAGGTGTAAGAGTATTAGTGGACCGAGTATGGCCAAGAGGGATATCTAAAGACAAAGCAAATTTAGATCATTGGTTAAAAGACATCGCGCCCTCTAGTGAATTAAGAAAATGGTTCAATCACGAACCAAGTAAATTTGAAGCATTTAAAGAAAAATATAAACAAGAACTCGAATCAGGAGATCAACAAGAAGCTTTAAATAAACTAAAAGAAATTTATAAAGAAAATAAACAAACACTCATCATACTGTATGGCGCCAAAGACGAAAAACACAATCAAGCAATCGTGTTGAAAGAAATAGTGGATGGGTGAGTCTTCGCTTAAGTACTAAATATAGCCAAGAGATAGGGTAAGTCATGGCTTAAGTACTGAATAAAGCCAAGAGATGACTAAAGTCATGGCTTAAGTACTGAGTAAAGCCAAGAGAAAGCCCAAGTCATGGCTTAAGTGCCGAATAAAGCCATGACTTCACCCGCAATTGCCTCCTAGTCTTGGTCCAACTCCATATTTCTCCCTACTTTATACACCTATTAAACTGTTGATATATATCTTCTGCGGTTTCTTGTGATTCTATACCGCGTACGTTCATACGACCGTCTTTGAATAAGGTCATGGTCATATCATCATATTCTATAAATTTTACATATGCGTTTTCTTTAGCAATTTGTCCTGGAAAATGATGTGCTAATTCAAATGCGTGTTGTTTAAATCTAAACAGGAACGTATCTCCACATAATGCTTCTATTGATGAAAGGGGTGGTGTGTTTAATGCTTGATATATCCCTTGTTCACATACAACGCAGTCATTGTCTTTTAATAAATTGATATTTGTTGACCGTATGTTCATTTCAAATGTATCTATTGTTATGAGCTTTTTAGAAAAAGATTTTCCTGAAACATATCTGAGTAATTCTGACACTTCGTAACTGGCTACTTGTTGAACGACTGGTGGTAGCACGCCGTTTATAGCACAACTTTCTCCAGTTTGAGGTACGCTTTGCAAAATACATCTTAAGCAAGGGCCACTATAATCAATTGCATAAACGGTCCCTTTACTTCCGACTGCAGCGCCATATATCCATGGTATATTTAATTTATGGCAAACTTCATTGATTAAAAAGCGCATATCAAATTGATCCATGCCATCGATTACAATATCTGGTTGGACATTTTTAATAATGGTTTCAATGTTTTGTGTCGTTAATTCTTGGTTGATAGCATTCAATTCAACATGATGATTAATTTGTTTAACTTTCCTTTTTAAAGCAACGACTTTAGGAAGCATTTCCTGTGCATCACGTTCATCATAGAGTGCTTGACGATGTAAATTAGAAAGCTCAACGATATCCATGTCGATTATCGTTAATTGATGAGCACCCATGCGAGCGAGTAGTTCTGCAACATGACTGCCTAATGCACCTGCACCCATAATCAATATATGGGTATTCTGCAATGTTTCTTGACTATGCTCACCGAACTGTTGAAACTTCATTTGTCGTTCGTAACGTTCCATTACAAGAATCCTAATCCTTCAGTTGGGCTTGATGCTTGTGCTGTATATTTAACAGGAATTCTTCCTGCTTCATAACTCAATAGACCGGCTTCAATACCTAATTTCATCGCTTCAGCCATTTTTACAGGGTCTTTCGCACTAGAAATGGCAGTATTCAATAAAATTGCATCTGCGCCAAGTTCCATCGCGAAACAAGCATCTTTCGGTGAACCAATACCAGCATCCACGATAACGGGAATGTTAGATTGTTCAATGATATATCTTAAATTAAGTGGGTTATTAATGCCTCTGCCTGTTCCAATTGGAGAAGCTAGTGGCATAATCGCGTGAACACCTAATGCTTCAAGTCGTTTAGCTAACACAACATCACACGAAATATAGGGACAGACAATATAGCCTTTATCTAATAATATTTCACACGCTTTATAAGTTTCAATTGGGTCTGGTAGTAAAGTCTTATCATCTCCAATGACTTCTACTTTAATTAAGTTGCAAAGCCCAGCATGATTGGCAATTTCTGCAATACGTACAGCTTCTTCTGCAGTATGTGCACCAGCTGTATTAGGAAAAGTAATAAAGCGATTTAAATCAACATTTGCTAATGGATTGGGTAGTGATTTGTCATATAGATTCATTCTTCTAACAGCAAAAGTCAGCACTTCTGCGCCTGATGCTTGGATTGCTTTAGATTGTATTTCTTCATCTTTAAATTTACCAGTACCTAATAATAATCTTGAGTTGAGTTCATATGGTCCTATTTTTAACATTTTATCCGCCTCCAACAAATTCTAGTAGTTCTAATCTATCTGATTCTCTAACAGTAATATCATTAAATTGTTCACTTTTGATGAGTGTATCGTTCCATTCGACGATGATTCTATCTTTATCTAATTCCAGTGAGTCTAGTAAATCTGACAATGTTAACGCATCTTCAAAATTAAATTCATCACCATTAATGATACATTTCATAAATGGACACACCTCCTCACTTTAAACGCTTCTAATAACGTAGGTCTTACTTCATAAACAATCCATTCAGCCATTAATTTGCCGATGATAGGTGACAGTAATATGCCATTACGATAATGGCCCGTAACAATATATAAATCTTCATCGATTTCATCCATAATGGGCCACTCATTATCAGTGTATGGTCTAATGCCCGACCATTTATGAATGAGTCGACTACTTGATAATAATGGAATGTATTTACATGCCTGACGCATTAACCAATTTTCTCCTTCAACTGATGTGCCAACAGTATAGTCATCTACATAACTCGTTGCACCCACTAAAAATCGATTGCCACGTTTCGGCACAATGTAACAGCCATTCGTCATAAACAGTGTTTGTTCTAATTTTAAGTCTGGATGTTCCAACAGTAGAACTTCGCCTTTTACACCTGTTACTTTTGGCTCAATTTCATAGTCTGCTAATAACTGATGACTCCATGCACCTCCGGCAACAATGACCTTTTTGGAAAGTAAAATTTGGTTTGCAGTGAGTACTTTAAACGAATCATTTAAGCGATGTATGGATTTAACTTCAGTATGATAAATGCGTTCAATCCCTTTATACTCAATGGATTTCAATAAAGCTTTAGCATATTGATTGGCATTAATTTGGCCATCAAATGGAATATAAATCGCTTTATGATTAAAGGCAATCGTATGATTTGAAAGGTGACGAAGTGATTGACTATTTAATGTAGTAACTGAACGATCACGTTTATTTAAAAAACGATATTGCTCAGTTAAGCTGTCGATATCATCTCGTGATGCGGCCATTTTAATTAAACCGTGTGCTTGATAATCAATATTGATATTCGTCTCTTTATATAACGTGTGACTGAGTGATTCGAAATAATCTCTCGAACGTAATGCAAGTTGATAAAGGGGTGTATCTTCAATAAATTCATTTTGTGCACCTAACATCCCACCAGCTTTATAAGATGCGTGTAATCCAGGAACATCTCGATCTATCACAGCGATAGACAATGAATCATTTTTAAGGGCTAATTCACGCGCAATAGACATCCCCATGACGCCAGAGCCAACAATTAACACATCATACATATGCAAGCCACTCCTCTCTTAATAACTGAATTTCACGCGAACTTCGATCTCTGAAAAATGAAATTGCACAAACACCTTCGAAACCATGAGGCAATGACTTAATAGAATGTGTATCTATGCCACCAATTGCATAAACAGGAATATCTATAGATACAGCATCCTTTATTTCTTTATAAGACCTTGGTTTAAGACCATATTTAGAACGAGATTCAAACACATGACCAAAGAATATGAAATCTAAAGACCATTCACGTGCGCGTTTCACACTTTCAACTGAATGTGTAGACATACTAACGGATATATGAGGGTGAAGCTTTTTAAATTCAAATGCTTGCACGTCATCTTCACGAAAATGAATAAAATTTAAATCATATTTTTCAAGTATGGTCATATCAGAATGAATCATTAATTTCGTTTGCGAAAAGCCATTTGCTAATAAATAATCAAGCGTCCAGCATAGATCATCATGTGTCATAGGCACTCTCAGTAATAACAAATCAATCTCTTCTGCAATCTCTATATAATGTTCTAAATCATCAACATCTAAGTCTTTATACGGTGTAACAGCAATAAACAATGAAATCACTCCAAATAAAAAACGCTATTTTTCTGGATAGAAAAATAGCGTAAAAATTTAATTATAAGTATAAGTAAGCTTATATACGCCACTTTCCTACGCCAGTATGAACTGGATCAGGTTCAAGGAATCCCGAAGTCACTACTTCAGTCTCAGCCTATAATAAGGCACTTCCAGTGGACATTTATTCAGTTATTACATCCATTGTACATATAAAAGTAAAAATGTTCAAATTTATATGTTATTTAGTTACAACCTAAATTATTCCATTCTATTAATTTTTAAATTTTTAGAAATAAAATTTGTATAACAAACTATTTATTAAAATAGAAAATAATATTGACATTGATAACCATTATCAATTAAATTATAAGGTGGAAGGAGAATTTCAATAAATTTACAAAGGAGGTATATTATGCAAAGGTTTAAACAAGTTTTAAATATTGGGTTATTAGTACTTATTTTATTATCAGTAGGCGTAGGTAAGGTGGCTTCTGCTGATGTTAAGGATGGTACTTATGATGTTGATTACACAGTATTGAAACATGGTACTTCAGATGTTTCGATTGCAAATGATTATTTTAATAAACCAGGTAAGTTAGTAGTTAAGAATGGCGAAAAGCAACTTCATTTAACGATGAATCACAGCCATTGGATAAAAGGTATTACAGTTGATGGATCTGCTGAAAGTATCGTAAGTGAAGACAAAGGTTCAGACGTTAGAACGTCTAGCTTTAAAGTGAATTCTACATCTGGACAACTTGCTGGAACAATTGATGTTTATATCAATGAAAAAGTCGATGGTAAACCGTTCTTATACGATAACAAATACAAGATCACATTTGACGTGAAAGAACCTTCTGGCCAAGCTGCAGCAGTTTCATCTAATGATGATTCTAAGAATTCAACAACAGCAGCATCTTCTAGTTCTAATAGTAGTACGCCATCTAATGGTTCTACTACTACTTCACAAGATGTGAAAAATCCTCAAACGAGCGCAGGCACACCGGTAATGATCACAGTCCTTCCAATTGTTGCGGGTATGTTATTAGTCGTTACGTTTATGTTCAATAAAAAATTGAAAAGAGGTCATAATTAATGAAGAAAAGTGTTAAGTCACTATTAGCGTTTTCTTTATTATTCTCAACTCTTTCATTCAACACTTATGAACCGCTTAGTCATACGACAATGAAAAAAGTTGAAGCAGCAGAAGAACAAGCATCAGCAGTGGAAAGTAAGACAATTGATTTTGTAGTTAATAAAGATAAATCAAATGAAATCTCTTATATGGATCAATATATGGTGAAACCAGCAAAGGTATATTTTGAGAATGGGGAAACGTATGTTGAGATGACTTTGAAAAGCGCTTCTTATTGGAAGTCATTTGAACTGTATGATGAATCAGGCGCAATTGCCATTCAAACAGTTAAAGAAGATCATCAAGCTGATACAAAAATCATCAAGTTTAAAGTTAAACCAGGTAGCCAATCGCTTACTTCAAAAGTTCACATTGTTGTACCGGCAATCAATTATGACAACAAATATACGACTCATGTAAATTTTAAAGAAGTTATTCCTAGTGCACCGACAACTCAGAATTCAAATCAACAAGATACAGGAAAAGTAGATTCAAACCAATCAACGACTGACCAAAAGCAGGATAATGCAAATCAGAATAATGAAGATACACAACAAGCACCTGCAAAGGATTCGAATCATGAGAAACAACAAACAGAACTTCCAAAGCAAGATACACCAAAGCAAGATACACCAAAGAACGATGAAAAGAAGATAACAAAAAAAGAAGTGCCAATTCCTGATAAAGTTAAAAATCCGACTGGCTCCAACCAAGGATCAACTATTCAAGAAAAAGCAACTTCAACGTTAGGTTACATGGTCTATAAAAATGGTTCAAGTGAAATATCTTATATGGACCAATATATGGTGAAACCTGCACGTATTGTTGAAGAAAATGGTAAACAATATGTTGAACTAACATTGAAATCAGCTTCATATTGGAAGTCGTTTGAATTATTCGATCATGATAAGAAATTAAATGTCACAACCGTTTCAGAAGACAAATCTGCAGATACAAAAATCATTCGCTTTGAAAAGCCGAAAGATTTAAAAGTATTAACATCTAAAGTGCATATTGTTGTACCAGCGATTAACTACGACAATCATTACACAACACGTATTGAATTTGATAAAGAAGAGACGTCTATCAATGTAAATACAGACACAAGTGATGAACAGCAACAACCTGTAAACACACCAAGTAAAGATGATGACACTAAAGGTCATGATGCTCAAAATGTTCAACACAATCAGACAACACCGACAGATGAACAAAAATCCGAATCTTCAAATGCTTCATCTGGAGCAAATAGTTCAACAAATCATAGTTCATCACCTGTCACACCTTCAAATCAAGCTACGACAAGTGGTAACAATGAAACAAGTACTACAAGTGCAGATAAAGTGAGTCCAAGTTTCGATCGTAATGCAGATGGTTCAACAAACATGAAACTCGTTAATCCTTCAACAAGTAGCAGTGGAGATGCGATGACATATGCACTTATATTCAGTGGTGCAGTATTGTTATTAGCTGGTTCATTCTTCTTAGGTAAGAAGCGAGCATCTAAATGAAGATCAAATCGCTATTAATTTTAATGCTTATATGTAGCTGTCTACTTGCGGCTTGTAACATCAACTTTAGTAAATCATCAGAACCTTCAAGTAAACAAAAGAAAGAAGAATTTAGAATCGTATCAACTACTGTAGCTTTAACGGAAACTTTAGATGCATTAGATTTAGATATCGTAGGTAAACCGACAACTTATAAAGATTTACCGAAGCGATACAAAGATGTACCTGAAATTGGTCAGCCTAAGAAACCGAATGTTGAAGTTGTGAAATCACTTAATCCAACACATGTATTAACTGTTACAACAATTAAATCTGAGGTGGATCCAGTGTTTGAACAACTTAAAATGAAAGGTACTTATTATGATTACGACAGTTTAAATGGTTTGAAGAAATCTATCACCGAAATGGGTAATACGTTCAATCGTAAAGAACAGGCTAAAAAGCTTAATAAAAAGTTTGATAATGCCGAAGCTGAAATTAAAGCTAAGATTCAAGGTAAAAAACGCCCTAAAGTACTGATTCTTATGGGTGTACCCGGTAGTTATCTTGTAGCAACAGAACACTCTTATATTGGTGATTTAGTGAAAATTGCCGGAGGAGAGAATGTTATACAAAATGAATCAAGAGCATATTTAGCCTCTAATACGGAAGAACTTTATAAAGTCAATCCTGATATTATTTTAAGATTGCCACATGGTTTTCCAGACCAAGTAAGAGAAATGTTTAAGAAAGAGTTTAGTACAAATGATATATGGAAACATTTTGACGCAGTTAAAAATAATAGAGTTTATGATTTAGAAGAAATACCATTTGGCATAACAGCAAGTATTAAAGCTGACGATGCGTTAGTACAGCTTTATGACATTTTATATCATAAGTAAAGAGGTTAAAACATGAAAAAATATTCGCAACTCACGTTCTGGATCATGTTATGTATGCTTGTCATAACAATTTATATATCGCTTGTAAGTGGAAAGTTACCTTTAAGTATAGAACAAATCATCACGAAACTCACAACAGGTACTGAACCTCAAGTAGATGCAGTTATTGATTTACGTATGCCAAGAATATTCATCGCGTTATTTGTTGGAGCTGCTCTGAGTGTATCAGGGGCTTTGCTACAAGCGGTATTACAAAATCCTCTAGCTGAAGCGAATATTATTGGTGTGACATCTGGTGCACTTGTTGCACGAGGTGTCATACTTATATTTTTACCTACCTTGTATTTCTATTTACCGATATTCGTCTTTATTGGTGGGGTTATACCGTTTCTCATATTATTCCTATTAGTATCACGTTATCAGATTACACCGATAAGACTCATATTAGTAGGTGTTGCGATATACGCCATGTTAAATGGTGTAATAGAACTTTTATCTATGAGTCCTGTTATGCAGTTACCAACAGGTTTAACGATGAAAGTATGGCAAGATGTCTATATAATTGCCGTCACTTCAACAATAGGGATTATATTCGCGCTCATGTTAGTAAACAAAGTGAACTTGTTATCATTTGAAGATAAACAAGCGCATAATATTGGTTTTAATATTACGAAATATCGACTTATCATCGGTTTAGTTGCTGTATTTTTAGCAAGTAGTGCAACAGCTATAGTAGGTCAATTAGCTTTTGTAGGCTTAATCGTGCCACATATTATAAGACGTATCGTTGGAACGAATTATAAAAAGGTCATACCATATTCCATTATATTTGGTGCATGGCTCGTATTATTAGCAGACACGGTAGGTCGAACAATAGCACCACCTCTAGAGATACCAGCGAGTACGATTACGACTGTAGTAGGTGGACCATTCTTGATTTACCTTATTTGTAAAGGAGCGTATGTCCATGCGAACAGAGAACGTTAGTTTCAAATACCAGAGAAAGCATGTTTTTGAATCGTTAAACATACAACTCAAAAAGCATGCCATTACAACTATCATTGGACCTAATGGATCGGGTAAATCAACATTGTTACAAATATTATCACGTAATTTAGAGCCGAGTGAAGGTATTGTTTACTTAGATAATCAAGCTATTTCATCATTAAATAGAAAAACATTAGCAAGGCAGTTAGCGACCGTACATCAAAATAACCGTGCGCCAGAAGATTTTACAGTTAAAGAAGTCATACAGTGTGGAAGATATAGTTACCAATCCATATTGAAGAAAGATATCAAACAAGAAGAAGTCATTCAGCATGTGTTACATCAACTAGAATTAGAAGACTTTCGAGATAAACCAATTAGTGAATTGTCAGGCGGAGAATTACAACGTGTGTTTATCGCAATGTCACTTGCGCAAGAACCACAATATATGTTGCTAGATGAACCAACGACATACTTAGATTTAAATTATCAATATCAAGTGTTGGATATTATCCGGTCACTGAATGAGAACTTTAATATCACCATTATTATGGTGTTACATGACATTAACCAAGCGATAGAATATAGCGATGAAATCGTATGTATACATAACAATCAAGTCATCCAAGGACCTCCAGAAGAAGTCGTAACAGAATCCTTTATTTCACACGTATATAATATCGATGCGAAAATCATCCATGACCCAGAATGTGGCATGCTGATTTGTAAGAGAAAGGGCAGAGCAACACGTGAAAATCATCATTAAAATCATTCAAATAGTATTAGTCGCTGTCATCATATGGTCTGGATATGTCATGTATCACAATAAACAAGAAGATAAAGAAGCGGAAGAACGCTACATTCATTTACAACAAAATTATACGCAAATGACAAACACCAATACCGTGCGACCACAATTCAAACAACTTAGTAACATCAACAAAGATATTATAGGATGGATACATCTAGAAGGTACATCATTGAACTATCCAATACTACAATCGAAAGACAACAAGGACTACTTAAAGAAAGACTTTGAACAACAAGATAGTAGAAAAGGTAGTATCTTTATGGATTATCGTAATACACCTAAGCACGATAAAATGAATACCGTCATATATGGACATCACGTAGGAGATAACACCATGTTTGACGTCGTAGAAAAATATTTAGATCAATCATTTTATAACCAACATAAAACGATCCAGTACGATACACAATACGGCAAATATCAATTAGAAGTTATTAGCGCCTATGAAACGACAACAAAAGATAATTACATACAAACAGACTTTAAAGACAAAGCAACATATGAACAATTTCTAGAACAAACATTAAAAAAATCACAAATCTCAACAACAACAGAAGTTAATAAAGACGACAAGATTGTCACACTCTCAACATGTGAAGATCCATATTCACTGACATCAGGACGAATCGTCGTCGTAGCCAAACTCGTAAAAGTATAAAATAGAAAAGAGGCAATAACATGTTTATGGCAGAAAATAAATTACAACTCTATAAAGGGACAGCAGACGAAACAATAGAAAGATTCTATATGAGACAAGGAATAGAAACAATAGAAGGATTCAAGAAAATGTATGTTACAAAAACAAACAACCTCGAAGAATATGACGAAGTAAAAATACTTACAATCTGGGAATCAGAACAAAACTTCAAAAACTGGTTAAAATCAGACGTATTCAAAGAAGCACATAAGAACGTACGACATAACAGAGAAGATAGCGAAAGCCCTATATTAGAAAACAAAGTCACAACATATACAATCGGTTATCAATTTGATAACGAGGTAGAAGCTAAGGCAAAAAACCCAGCATGACATTAAAGTCGTGTTGGGTTTTTATGTATTTATTTTGAGAAAAATTTAATTTTTATATTACAATTTTTGAAGTTTAAGGTGTCTTAAATATTACTTTTACGTAAATTATGTTTAATAAATTTTTTTGAGAATTTTACGATTTTGAACTACTTTTTTCGAAGTTTTTTAAAATTTTTAGGCTTATAAAACGTTGATTTAACGGGTTTTCATTGTATTTTAAATATTTTGTATAAAAAAAGTATAGAAATTTATTGACAATAAATGATTCCTGAATATAATAAAAACATAACCTATAACATCCCTTAGAAAGGAGGCTAAAATGTACAATATTATTAAGTTTGAGTTTTACGATATTCAGGGGTTTATTACTGAAGGTAAGATTGGCATGCATAGAGTGGAGGAACTGGTGATTCCTAAAGATATTAGTTTAGATGATATTTTGGATGATTTGGATGAGAGATATGGAGAGTCTCTTAATGATCAGACTGAAATTTTCAATTCTATTTTTGTCTTTGCATGCGTGAGATTGGAAGAAGACCAAAAGCATTTTAAGATTCTTAAACGAAGTTCTGCTTTGTTTGGTGAGACGATTGAGACTATTAATGAAATTTGTTTATATTTGAATCGTCATTTTGAAGATGCGATTGGTACTTAGATTTACATTGTATTTTAGCGTTGCACATACTTTTCATAGCACACTTTATGATTTGATATTGATTGATGGTTTTTGCGAAAGAGCTTGATTTTTGATTTGATATTGTACATTTCTTCTTTTCGGATGGGTTATTATAGGTTATAAAGAGGATTTAGAGGAATTTAGTGAATTTAAGAAATGTTTAGGGGAGTTTTAGGTTTATAAATTATTCATGGCGCTAAAATGATACTCTATAAGATTTTAAGCACTAAATAAGAGAAGTTTTCATAATCAATGGGGAAATCGATTATGAGTTTAGAAGATATGAATAGATAATATATTTTAATATTGATTACACATTTGTGTAATACGGAATCTATATCGTGTGAATTACATTTATTTCAGTAAAATATGGAAAAACGGAAAATAAGGCCCTTAAGGAGTGAACCTTAAGGGTCTTTGTTTACATTTTTTTAAGTTTTGTATTTATTTTTTTGCTTTGTTGAATATTGAGATACATAAATATAAACCAGATAACGAGGAATATTAATGCGAAGGTTGTGAGGCCTCCGATAAGTGGTGCTGGTTGTAATGGTATCCAGTTATTAATTGTTGAAACGATAAAGAATGTAATGATACTACCACCTAAATGAATGATGAGCTTGAATAAGAGTGGTATTTGATCGATTTCATAAACTATTGGTAGAAATCCACAAATGGCACTGAATATATAAACGCTGAAGACTGCTTGGAAGTCAATTGTTACTTCAAATATTGCGATGAATATGAGCATAATACTGCTTCCTATACCGATACCTTGTAGAATAGATTTAAAGATTTTGTTCATAATGGTCTCCTCCTTATATACCTAATATTTCAGTTAAATTTTTAACATATCTTCTTGAAATGGTTACTTTTTTATTATTGGATAAAGTTGCATATAAATTCCCTGAGAATGACGGTGATACTTTGTTGATATGTTCTATGTTTACGATAGACGATTTACTAATTTGTACGAACTTCTGCTTAGGCAAAGTTTGTTGTAAGGCAGTGAGTGACATTCGAGTTGTGAGTGTTTCACTGGTTGTTATGATGTTCAGTTGTTTATCAAAAATTTCTGCAAAAATGATGTCTTCCTTTAAAATAAGTGATGTACCTTGTGATGTTTTAATACCTATTTTATGGTTGGATGTTTCAAATTGTTGAATATACGTTAATAGGTTATGACCAAGTTCCTGTTCAAAGGTTTTGATTGAAATATCCGTCGTCTTTTGTGAAGTGTCGATGTTTAGTTGAACGTTGAATGGCTCTGTCATAGCATAACCTCCTTTGCTTATATGGTATGTTGTTTCTAAAAATTTGTCAGTAGTTATGTCATAACCGGTTTAATATACGGTGTAAGTGGTTAGCTAATGATTGTATAGAAAAAGCTTCCTGAACTTGTCTTCTTGAGACAAATTGAGGAAGCTTTATTTTATATTTTTAACATGCTTCTAAAACCTCTTGCGCCATAATAAGAATCAGCGCCATTATGGTAAGTGAATACTGTGTCATACCGTAAATCACAGAATAATGCACCACCAAGGTCTCTAATTTTTGTCGGTGTTTCAATCCAGCTTGATGTTTTCTTATCAAATTCACCGAGTGTTTGTAAATGTCTATATTGTTCTTCATTAATTAATGTAACGTTCATTTCATGAACCATGTCCATTACACTTGTTTCTGGTTTGTGTTTCTTTCTAGATTCTAATGCTGCTCTATCATAACAAACACTTCGACGGCCTTTAGGACTTTCTTTAGAACAGTCTACGAATATATAAGCATCATCTTCTAATCCTATTACATCAGGCTCTCCTTCAGTTTGTTCCATTTGATTAAGTGACCATAATTTTTCTGGATGTTCATTTAATCGTTTTTCTACATCTGACCATTCTATATTTTTATGACGTTCTGAAAATTTTTCGAATCGTTTTTGTAAAGTTGTAAGCAGTTCAGCTTGTTCTTCTTGTGAAAGTTTTTGAGTTGTCATAAAATACCCCTTTTTTATTTTATTGTAGCAAACTATGAAGCGATTAAAAGTAATATGTGATTAGGCTTTATCTTTAGTATTTAAAAAGTCTAAAAATTCGTCTCCCCAGTCACAAATGCCATTAACAACAGGTTCTAAATCTTTACCTATTTGTGTCAAACTATATTCAACTTTAGGTGGTACGACCGGATATACAGTACGGTTTACGATATGATCGTCTTCGAGTTCTCTCAACTGTCTAATAAGCATACGCTGATTAATATCTGGTAGTTTCTTTTCTAATTCATTGAGTCTAAGAGGTGACGCTTGTAGTAAATGCCAGATGATTGGTATTTTCCAACGACCGCCAATAACAGATAATGCTAAGTCTTTAGAATTATAATATTCCGTTTCTTTATAGTTAATTAATACCATAATACAACCCCATTTCTTCACTAAGTGACATATTTGTCAGTATTGCATAATTTTATACATTGTATCACAATTATAAGTGTAAAGTAATATAGATAAAGGAGATATGATTAATATGAAATTACAATTAGCAATTGATTTATTAAATAAAGAAGAAGCAGCTCAATTAGCGCAACAAGTTGAGGAATATGTAGATATAGTAGAAATCGGTACACCTATCGTTATTAATGAAGGATTAGGTGCAGTAGAAAAATTAAGTCAATCTGTTAAAGATGTTCAAGTATTAGCTGACTTAAAAATTATGGATGCTGCTGGTTATGAAGTAAGCCAAGCTGTTAAATTTGGAGCAGATATCGTAACAATTTTAGGTGTAGCTGAAGATGCTTCAATTAAAGGTGCAGTTGAAGAAGCGCATAAACATGGTAAAGAATTATTAGTGGATATGATCGCAGTTCAAGATTTAGAAAAACGTGCGAAAGAATTAGATGCATTAGGTGCAGATTATATCGCTGTGCATACTGGTTACGATTTACAAGCTGAAGGTGTATCACCATTAGAAAGCTTACGTACAGTTAAATCAGTTATCAAAAATTCAAAAGTAGCAGTAGCTGGTGGTATTACACCAGAAACAATTCAATCTGTTGCTGATGAAAATCCAGATTTAATTATTGTTGGTGGAGGAATTGCTAACGCAGACGATCCAAAAGCAGCTGCAAAATTATGTAGAGAAATTATCGAAGGTAAGTAATATGAGCCGTTATCAATTAATATTGAATGAACTCACGCAAACATTAAATCAAGTAGACTTGAAGGATACTGAGCAATTCGTAAATAGCTTGCAGTCAGAAGTTCCAGTGTTTGTAGCAGCTAAAGGACGCTCTGCATTTGTCGCGAACAGTTTTGCTATGAGATTGAACCAATTAGGTAAGAAAAGCTATGTAGTAGGTGAAACAAGTACACCTTCTATTAAAGAAGGAGATAAATTATTGATTGTCTCTGGTTCAGGCTCAACAGCTCACTTAAAATTACTCGCACAAACAGCAAAAGATATTGGAGCGAACATCATATTAATTTCTACAAAAGAACAATCACCAATTGCTGAAATAGCAGATGACGTGATTGTTTTACCAGCAGGTACTAAATATGATGAAAAAGGATCAGAACAACCACTAGGAAGTCTGTTCGAACAAAGCACTCAATTATATTTAGATAGTATCGTAATGGATTTAATGGAACAATTAAACGTAAGTGAAACATTTATGCAAAATAAACACGCGAATTTGGAATAATAAAAGAAACCGTCTGAAATTTTCAGACGGTTTCTTACTTTTTAGATAGAGATGAGTGTTGTTGGAGGTGTGAATATTGCAAGTGGGGTGCGACAAGCAATGTTGGGAGTCTGAATATTGCAAGTGGGGTGTGACTAGCAATGTTGGGAGTCTGAATATTGCAAGTGGAGCATGACTAGCAATGTTCAGGGCCTCGTATTTATCAAGACTAGTAAAACAAGATAAATAGGCGCTTCGTATTTATCAAGACTGGTGAAACAAGATAAATAGGCGACTCGTATGTTGCAAGACTCCTCAAACAAGCAACATAGCACCTCATACAGACCTACAAACTCACTCCAGCCTCCATCTTTGTATAATCTTCATCTCTAAATTCTCAATATACTAATATAACAAACAATGGTATCACGACTGAGCTGATTAAGGCTGTTAGAATCATGCCGATTGAACTGAAGGCTGCTGATTCGATATCAGTTTCTAATATTTTGGCTGTTCCAATAGCATGTGATGCATTGCCATAAGTGAGTCCTTTGGCAATGGATGTTTGGAATTTTGCTATTTTGATAAGATATGATCCCAACATACTTCCAATTAATCCTGTACCTATAATAAACAACACGGCTAAGCTATCTATTCCGCCAATTTGTTGTGATACTTGTACACCGACTGCTGCTGTTATAGATCTTGGCAACAATGATGCAATCGTTTCTTTCGAATAACCGAATATATTTAAAATCGTAAACATTAAAATAATATTAATCGTTATCCCAACTAATACACTTGTGATAATGACTTTAAAATGTTGAACAATCATTTTTCTATATAAATAAAGTGGATATGCTAAACAGACAACTGTGCAATTTAAAAAGTCATAAATCCATTGACCCCCTACCATATAGTCGTTGTAATTATATCCAAACAACACAAGTACGCATATAATTGCAATGGATGAAACGAGTGCAGGATGTAGGATGGCAATCTTGAATTTTTTATGTATAAATAATGCAAATATGTACATGACAATTGTTAAAAGAATCATTAAAAGTCCTTTAATCATCATGATTGATCACCACTTTCTTCTATATGATTCCTTTTTAACATTTTCTCAGCTATGTATCCTGATGAGAGTGCAACAATGCATGTACTTGCGATGACTAATACAATTAAAAAGATAAATTGCGCGTTTATTTGGTTAACTAAATTCATAGCACCAACGATTGATGGAATGAAAAAGAAAATCATCGTACTTAATAATAAATTTGCACCGTCTTTAATCCACTCTTCTTTTATAATTTTAAATTGTAATAATAAGAAAAGTATCACAAGTCCGATAATACTACCTGCAATAGGTATGTTTAATGTTTCTTGTATCCAACTACCTAGTACGGTAATAAAATAAATCATACATATTTGGAGTATGATTTTTATGAATTTATAAATCATGACAACTCAATCCTTTTAACATTTTATGATGATATTTATTATAGAACTGATTTGGATATTTTGAAATGCTATCGGAAGGTCTTTTTATTTTTAAAAATTTACAATTAGTGGTTCAATAGACTTAACAATTAAAAGATTGGAGCGAATCATATGCCAAAATTAATTTTATGTCGACATGGGCAAAGTGAATGGAATGCGAAAAATTTATTTACAGGTTGGGCAGATGTAGAGTTATCAGAGCAAGGGTATAATGAAGCGAGAATCTCAGGTGAAAAATTATTAAAGCAAAATATCGAAATAGATGTTGTGTATACATCACTTTTAACAAGAGCAATTGAAACCACATATTTATTATTGAAGTATTCTCACCAACTTTGGATACCTGTTTACAAAACGTGGCGCTTAAATGAGCGTCACTATGGTGGTCTTCAAGGTAAAAATAAAGATCAAGCACGTGAAGAATATGGTGAAGAACAAGTTCATATATGGAGACGTTCTTATGATACAAGACCTCCAGAAGCGGATGAAAAGTTACGAGAAGAATACTTGAATGATAGAAGATATGAAATGTTAGATAGAAGAATCATGCCTGTTACAGAAAGTCTTAAAGATACATTGGATAGAGTTATTCCATATTGGATAGATCATATTTCAACAAGTTTATTAAACCATCAAACGACTTTAGTTTCTGCACATGGTAATTCTTTAAGAGCACTTATTAAGTATTTAGAAGATATTCCAGACGATGAAATTTCAAACTTAGAAATCAAAACAGGCGCACCCTTGATATATGAATTAGATGAATCATTAAAAGTGATAGACAAGTATTATGTATAGGTTTTAGCACATGATAAAAGTAAAATAAAAGTTTAATTTAACTTAAAGCTTTACTTTCAATCATTTATAGCGTATAGTGGGTAGCAAGTGATATTTCGAGATTAAATTAATTGGTAGTTTTATTCATAGTTAATAAAGTCCATTTAAGTTTGAAGATTGATTATTGCAAATATACGTGCAAAAGCACAATAGGAGGACTTTTATTATGAATAAAGGTACAGTAAAATGGTTTAACGCAGAAAAAGGTTACGGATTTATCGAAGGAGAAAATGGTAACGACGTATTCGTACATTTCTCATCTATCCAAACTGAAGGTTACAAATCATTAGACGAAGGTGCTTCAGTTACTTTCGATATCGAAGAAGGACAACGTGGACCTCAAGCAGTTAACGTTATCAAAAACTAATATTTAACAATTAGTTAAACACTTCATAACTTTGTTATGAAGTGTTTTTTGTATATCTTAAAATTGGTGAACAATTCTGAATATAATCATTCGCTTTATCGGCTGTGAAATGGTTAAATAAGTATAACAACATATAGGAGGTAAACGTTATGACAAAAATCCAACATTTAACAGTAGGAAGCAAAGACGCAAACATAACAATAGAGGCATTTATTAATTTTGCATGCCCATATTGTTTAAATTATTTTGCAGCAGCTGACGAAGTTTTAGAACCTTATATTAATGAGAATAAAGTACAATATATCGTCAAGCATTTTGATAAGACGAAACAAAGACTGCTCAAAGGAACTGTTGCGAATATTTATTTGGATTACTATGACCCCGAAGAAAGTTTTAAAATAGTAAGACACCTATATGAAACACAAGACGAATGGACATTGAATTTTGAAACGATAGAAAGAAAAATGGAACATGAATTAGGATTATCACCACAAAAAAATGCAGACGATCGATCCTTAGCCATTATGCAAGAAACATTTGAAAGAGGGATTAAAGGCGTGCCAACCGTTTTTATAAATGATGAAAAATTTGAATTTAATCCTGTAGAAGATGATAAAGAGACGATACAAGAAAAATTAAGAAATGCATTAGAAGGTATATGATGAAGTGGTGAGAACGCACGAAGACTGCAAGATATAGTGCGCAAAGGCACGAAATCAGGGTGTAACGCACGAAGACTGAGAGATTTCGTGCGCAAAGGTACGAAATCAAGGTGTAACGCACGAAGACTTCTGACCTAAAACCTTTGTATAGTATGTTATAAAAACCATACTATACAAAGGTTTTTTTATATTTACAGAAAATTATAAGTTGACTGAATTATTCGAAAGATATAAAATTGAAGATATTTTTAATTTTAGAAAGAAGGTATATCTTGTCAAATCAGTCATATAAACGTGATATGAAACAACGACATATTATGTTATTAAGTTTTGGTGGTGTAATTGGGACAGGGTTATTTTTAAGTTCTGGTTATACATTGCAACAAGCGGGTCCATTAGGTACGATGTTATCTTATGTGGTTGGTGCTATTCTCGTGTATCTCGTTATGCTATGTCTCGGACAATTAGCGATTGAACATCCGGTGACAGGTGGATTTCATGTATATGCTTCAAAATATATACATCCTTCAATAGGATATATAGTCGCTTGGTTTTATTGGTTAACATGGACAGTAGCACTTGGTTCTGAATTTACGGCAGTGGGTATTTTAATGCAGAAGTGGCTACCGGATGTACCTGTATACATATTTTCAAGTATTGCGATTATACTTGTCTTAGCTTTTAATATTGTATCTACGAAATTCTACGCTGAAGTTGAATTTTATTTTTCTTTAGTGAAAGTCTTAGCTATCATACTGTTTATTTGTTTAGGTGCCCTCACTTTATTCGGGCTTATTCACTACAATGGTTATAGCGGTCTAGATACAATTAAATCACGATATACGAATCCAACATTTCCAAATGGTTTAGGCGCCGTATTCTTAACGATGTTAGCTGTTAATTATGCATTTAGTGGTACTGAACTGATAGGTATTGCAGCAGGTGAAACGAAAAATCCTAAAAAAGTAATTCCGAAAGCAATTAATGCAACGTTATGGCGATTAATCATTTTCTTCATTGGAACGATGGTTATTATTTCTATTCTCATACCGAGTTATCAAGGGAAATCATTAGAAAGTCCATTTGTTGTTATCTTTCAAAATATGGGTATCCCGTATGCTGGTGATATTATGAATTTAGTCATTATTACCGCATTATTATCAGCGGCCAATTCAGGGTTATATGCAGCTAGTCGAATGGTTTGGAGTCTTTCAAATGAAGGCATGTTCCCTAAATATTTTAAGAAACTAAACAAACATCAAATGCCGATACGCGCTACTATTTTTAGTATGTGTGGTGGTTTACTGGCATTATTCTCAAGTATTTATACTGCGGATACATTATATATCGTACTTGTTTCTATAGCAGGTTTAGCTGTCGTAATAGTATGGATGAGTATTTGTTTATCTTATTTCAATGCGAAACGAGCAAATAAACATTTGAAAATTCATCAAAGTGTACCAATCATTGGCTTTATACTTTGTTTAGTGTCATGTATTGGTATGATTTTTGATCCGAACCAATCACCAGCATTATATTTCGGTATTCCGTTTACGATTATTGCGATTGTATTTTATTTTGTAAAATATCATAAAAAGGACGGTCAGATCATTGAGACTTCTGAATAAAATTAAACAAGAACGCACTTTAGTATTAGATGGTGGATTAGCCACAACATTAGAAGGTTATGGATGTGATTTGAATTCGTCATTATGGTCTAGTGAAGTAATCATTCATGAACCTAATAAAGTGAAACAAGCGCATCAAGCATTTACAGATGCAGGTGCTGATATTGTATTAACAAGTACTTATCAAGCAAGCTTTGCTACATTTGAATCTATTGGTATGCAAACGTCAGAAATAAAACATTTATTTGATGTTGCTGTCGAACAAATAAAAGCATCTGTGACAGATGAACAAGTTATAGTAGGCAGTTTAGGCCCATACGGCGCATATTTAAGTGATGGCTCAGAATATACTGGAGCATATGAAGTATCTATAGAAGATTATATCGACTTTCATCAAGCACGTATTCAAGCACTTATTGATAGAGGTATATATGATTTTGTATTTGAAACTGTGCCTAACTTTAATGAAATTAAATCAATCGTTGAACATATCATTCCTCAATATTCAGATGACATCACATTCTGGATATCATGTACCGTAAGTGATGAAGGTAATCTATCCGATGGTACTGAATTTGAGACAGTATGCCAATATATTAAAGACTATGAAGAGCGACTACCTGTATTTGGCGTGAATTGTTCAAAGATTGAAAGTGTTGATAAAGCAATTAAAAAGGGATTAACAGCATTACCACAAGTCATTGCTGTTTATCCGAATGGTGGTAAGACATTTGATCCAGTAGAAAAAGTTTGGGTAGGTCAAGGAGATCATGCATTGCTTGCTCAAAAGTCTAAAGAGTGGATACCGCAAGGCGTTCAAATAGTAGGTGGATGTTGTGAAACAACGCCACAAGATATTCAACACATACATCAAGCTATTAAATAAAGTGTATAATTTCTCTATTTGAGTAATGATGAGGCATCTTGAGATGTCTCATCATTTTTGTATGTGTGACTCTCTAAAGTACTGCTGTTATAGGGATTATAAGATTTTTGAATAATAATCATTTTTTTATGAAAGCCCTTTACTTGATAATTTTTAAAATACAATAGTAAAATGTTTTATAAGAGGTATTTATCTCTTATTAGGTTTATATTTTTAGGAGGTATGAAGGATGGTAGTAGAATTTCACAATGAACCAGCAACAGATTTTACAAATCAAGAGAATCAACAAGCGTTTAAAGATGCATTAATAAAAGTTAAATCTGAATTTGGAAAAGAAATTCCTCTAGTAATTAATGGTGAGAAGATTTATACAGATGATAAGTTTGAATCTGTAGATCCAGCAAACCACCAACAAGTACTAGGTACAATTTCAAAAGCTTCTAAAGAACAAGTTGACCAAGCGATGGAAGCGGCTAAAGAAGCCTATAAGACTTGGAGAAAATGGTCTCATAAAGAAAGAGCCGAATTATTAATTAGAGTTTCTGCAATCATTCGCAGAAGAAAACATGAACTTTCTGCATTAATGGTTTATGAAGCAGGTAAGCCATGGAATGAAGCAGATGGAGATACAAATGAAGGTATTGATTTTATTGAATATTATGCGCGTTCTATGATGGAATTGGCTAATGGTAAGCCAGTCTTTGATAGAGAAGGGGAGCATAACCAATATATTTATAAACCAATGGGTCCTGGTGTTACAATTCCACCTTGGAACTTCCCATTTGCAATTATGACAGGTACGACAGTTGCACCTATTATTGCAGGTAATACAGTATTACTTAAACCAGCAGAAGATACACCATTAATTGCATATAAATTAATGGAAATTTTAGAAGAAGCAGGTCTTCCAAAAGGCGTTGTAAACTTTGTACCAGGTGATCCGAAAGAAATCGGTGATTACTTAGTCGATCATAAAGATACGCACTTTGTAACATTTACAGGTTCAAGAGCAACAGGTACACGTATTTTTGAAAGAGCAGCTAAAGTTCAAGAAGGCCAAAACTTCTTAAAACGTGTTATCGCTGAAATGGGCGGTAAAGATGCAATTATAGTTGATGAAAATACAGATACTGATTTAGCAGCTAAAGCAATTGTAGATTCTGCATTTGGCTTTTCTGGTCAAAAATGTTCTGCATGTTCAAGAGCAATCGTGCACAAAGATGTTTATGATGAAGTTCTAGAAAAATCAATCGTATTAACAAAAGAACTTTCAATTGATCACACAGAAGGCGGTTCTGATGTATACATGGGACCAGTTATTAATAAAAAACAATTTGATAAAATTAAAAATTATATCGAAATTGGTAGTAAAGAAGGTAAGCTAGAAGTTGGCGGTAAGACTGATGACAGTAAAGGTTATTTCGTACATCCAACAATCATTTCTGGACTTAAATCAAGTGATCAAATTATGCAAGAAGAAATTTTCGGACCAGTTGTTGGCTTCACTAAAGGCGATAACTTTGAAGAATTATTAGAAATTGCTAATGACACAGATTACGGATTAACAGGAGCAGTCATTACAAATAATCGTGAACATTGGAGACAAGCATGTGAAGATTATGACGTAGGTAACTTATACTTGAACAGAGGTTGTACATCAGCAGTAGTAGGTTATCATCCATTCGGAGGCTTCAAAATGTCAGGAACAGATGCTAAGACAGGTAGCCCAGACTATATGCTAAACTTCTTAGAACAAAAAATCTTATCAGAACAATTCTAGTATAGATTAAGAGAACCTGAGGCACACGATGTGCCTCAGGTTCTTTCTTTTTGATGCGTATTTTGATTTGTTAGGGACAGAATTCCGAGAAATGTCCGTAAGAGGTGTCGTTAGGGACAGAATTCCGAGAAATGTCTCTAAGAGGTGTCGTTAGGGACAGAATTCCGAGAAATGTCTCTAAGAGGTGTCGTTAGGGACAGAATTCCGAGAAATGTCAGTAAGAGGAGCAGTTAGGGACAGAATTTCGAGAAATGTCTCTAAGAGGTGTCGTTAGGGACAGAATTCCGAGAAATGTCCGTAAGAGATGTCGTTAGGGATAGAATTTCGAGAAGTGTCTCTAAATGAGCGCTCATCTATCAACCAGAATTCAGAATAATGGAAGTTACATCCCAGCACAGATCTCAATACACATCCCAAATCTTCTCCAGCAAATCTCATTTATGCCAAGATTTCTTCTGCTAGTAATTGATATGATTTTTTCTTAGCTTCGAAATCATAAATATTTGTTATAATCATAAATTCGTTAGTTTGATATTCTTCTGCTAGTTGATTAAGTTGCTTTCTTACTGTTTGTGGTGAACCTATAATACTTCTTTTTCGATTCGTCTTAATGAGTTCTAATTCTTCTTCTGTATAATCGTCTATATTGATTTCTTCTGGTGGTTGAACTTTTGTTCCTAATCCTTTACCTACGTTTAATAACCATTTGTCTTGTGAAATGGCTAATTGTTCTGCTGCTTCGTCTGTCTCTGCGCATACTACAAAAATACAAACAATGGCTGTTGGTTCTTTCATATTAACGGATGGTATAAAGTCTTCATAATAGCGCTTTATTGCCATTTCTTTATATTTAGGATTAATAAAGTGACCGAATACAAATCCAATTCCTAGTTGTGCTGCGTTTCTAGCACCATTTTCAGTTAAACCTAATAACCACATACTTGGTGGATTGTCTATGCGTGGTCCTGCTTTAACGAGTCTAAATTTATGATCTCTAGGTAACGAGTTATGCAAGAATCCTTGTAAGTCAGATGCTTGTCTGTAAAAGTCTTCAATGGGTTTAATATGATCATCAGTTAAAGCTTTTTGTGTAATTGGAGAACCACCTGGTGAATTACCAAATCCTAAGTCGATACGGTTAGGAAATAATGCAGATAAAGTCTTACCATTCTCTGCAATTTTATAAGGGTTATATTGTGGTAATAATATGCCACCAGAGCCAACTCGAATATGTTTAGTTGAAGCTGCAATTTGAGTCATCAAGATTTCTGGTGATGAACTTGCAAGACCACTCGTATTGTGGTGTTCAGCAACCCAATATCTGTGATAACCTAACGACTCAGTCCATTGTGCTAATGCGATAGTATTTTGTAATGTTTCTTCAGGCGTACTTCCTTTAGAAATGGGGGCTTGATCTAATACACTTAATTTCACGTTATAACGCTCCTTATAATTGACGTTTGTATTTTAATGAAATGTAGTTTTCATTTTCTGGTAGAGTATACATTGGTTTTTCATATTGGTATTTAAATTCTTTGGCTTCATAAAAAGGAATTCCCATATGGTTTCCTTTACTTACTGAAACCCATTGTTCTGTGGCACCTCTTCTTATTTGATCTTCTGTAATAATATTTAATAAACACGAACCGATGCCTTCTCGTTTACGCGTTGGATCCAAGTATAGGACATATAATTCAGAGATATGTGGTTCTCTAAAACCGCCGCCACCAGCGCCAACAATTTGTCCATTATCTTCAGCAACAAACCATCCATTCCAATATTGATCAATATGCGTTATTTCGTTAGAAACCCGTTGTTCATTATAAAATTCTTTAATAATTTGTGTGATGTATTTTTCAGGTAGTATATCTTTATATGTCACATGATATCCATCAGAACAAACTTTTATAATACCTTGTACATCATTAATTGTGGCCATTCTATACTCCATATGTTTCACCTTCATAATTTATTTAATTCTAGTATATCTTATCTTTAAAAATTTTAAGCATTTTTGCTTATGTGTCTGGTTATTTTTTAGAAAATGTATATAATTGATAATGTATATCAATTAGAAAGTGGGAAGCATAATTTGAAAAAGCTTATTATAGGATTGTTAAGTTGTATTTTACTTCTAAGTGCGTGCTCAAATAGTTCAAATGATACGAAAAAGTCAGAATCGAATGAAACAAAAGATTACAAACTAGAGAACGGGAAAACGATTCAAGTTCCAAAAAAACCTAAGAAAATTGCTGTCTTAACAGCTTTTTATGTAGGGGATTTTATTGAATTAGGTATTAAGCCAATTGCTGTTCCGGATTGGGCAAAGGAATCATCTATTATTAAACCACATTTAGATGGTGTAGAATTCGTTGGTGATGGGAATGTTGAGCAAGTAGCGAAACAGAAACCGGATTTAATTATTGCGGATTCAATGGATAAAAATCTTAAAAAATATCAAAAAATTGCACCGACTGTTCCTTATACTTATACAAAGTATAACCATAAAGAAATTTTAACAGAGTTAGGGAAGTTAACTGGTAAAGAAGATAAAGCTAAAGATTGGATCGACAAGTGGAATAAAGAAACAGCTAAAGATAAAAACGAGATTCAAAGTAAAGTTGGCGATTCAACTGCATCAGTATTTGAACCAGACTCCAAAGAAATCTTTATATATGAAAGCACGTGGGGACGTGGATTAGACATTGTACATGATGCATTTGGTATGCCAATGACTAAAGAATATGAAGCTAAAGTTAAAAAAGGCGGAAAAGGTTATGAATCTATTTCTAAAGAAGAAATATCAGATTATGCCGGAGACTATATCTTCTTAAGTAAACCATCATACGGTAACTTTGATTTTGAAAAAACAGCAACTTGGAAAAACTTAGACGCTGTAAAAAATGACAGAGTTATTACGTATAAAGCAGAAGATTATTGGTTTACAGATCCACTTACATTAGAACAACTTAGAATAAAACTTAAAAAAGAAATTCTTAAAAAAGCTGAATAATATAACGGGATTCCAGTATAGATGAACTTTCAAATTAATCTATACTGGAATTTTTTTGAAGGTTGAAATAAATATTAATTAAATGTAAAGTGGATGTGAAAAAATAAAAAGGGGATGAAAGTATGAAAAAATTAATTGCAAGTTCAGCTTTAGTTGTATTATTAGGGGGTGTAACAGGTGTTTCAAATGCTGATCATGTATTAGCTAATCAAACAGCAACTAAAGAAGTTAAGAAAGATAAAGTTACTAAAAAGGATTTAGCAGAACAAAATGTAATGAGTGTTGCATGGTATCAAACGTCAGCTGAAGCAAAAGCATTATATCTACAAGGTTATAATACTGCTCAAGATAAATTAGATGAAAAATTAAAGCACCATAAAGGTAAAAAGAAACCTGCTATCGTATTAGATTTAGATGAAACAGTTCTAGATAATTCACCTTATCAAGCATACGCATCGCTCAAACATAAGACTTTCCCTGAAGGTTGGCATGAATGGATTGCAGCAGGAAAAGCAAAGCCAGTATATGGGGCTAAAGAATTTTTACAATATGCTGATAAAAAAGGGGTAGAAATTTTCTATGTGTCAGATAGAGACCAAAAAGAAGATTTTAAAGGTACTTTGAAAAATATGAAAGACCTTGATATGCCACAATCAGATAAACATCATATACTACTAAAAGGTGAAAATGAAAAAGGTAAAGAAGAAAGAAGAGCCAAAGTACGTAAAAATCACGATTTAGTTATGTTATTTGGGGACAACATACTTGATTTTGATGATCCAAAAGAAAGTACATTAAAATCAAGAACTGAATTTGTTAAGAAACATAAAAAAGACTTTGGAGAAAAATATATTATATTACCAAATCCAATGTACGGTAGTTGGGAAGCAACACTTTATAATGGGAATTATGACCAAAGCCCAGAAGATATTAATAAATTAAGAAAAAAAGAACTCACATACTATAACCCAGAAACAAATAAATTAGAAAAAGAAAGTAAAAAATAAAAACTATAAAAATTGCCTGTTATAACCGAATTGAAGAGGTTATAACAGGCAATTTTTCTCATTTATGTTCACAGAATATGGACCAGATAATGTTGTTGTTTTACATGCAATAGACGATATTATGTTTACAGAAGAATACCAAGTTAAGTATTAGAAAGCAAACCATGAAATGTTTGATCATTGCCTAATTTTGTAGGAGTGTAAGTATGAAATTTCGCAGACTTTGAAACAAGTAATGGTGTCATTCGCGTGTAAGAAAATCATAAAGGTATCTATATAAGAGAAAGAATACCAAAAGCAGTTGCACATTACTTCAGAAAATGTTGAAATAACATACTAGACTTTGGTTATAAGAAAAATAAGCTTTTAAGAATAGAGTACTAGATACAGAATTCTGACTTTAAATGAATATACACTAAGCGTCTTATTCGTTATTAATCACTAGCGGGTAAGACGTTTTTATTACACTATATTAAAACGCTTACATTTTTTCCGTTTTCAATAAGAATATAAAAATACTAACAATTGTCAAAGTATAAATTTACAATATTAATTAAGGGAGATGTTAAAAATGTTAAAAAGTCGGCCGATAAATATTTTGAATGTTTTTCTTAATAGTAAAGAAAGTGTTTCTGCTAAGGAACTCAGTATTATGTTCAACAAAACAGAAAGAACGATTCGAAATGATTTACGAGATATTAATGAATTTCTGAATACTTATGAATTTTTGGAAATTAATAATCAAAGTGGTTCGTTTATTTTAAATTTAACTAACTCGGAAAGGGTTAAGTTAAAAGAGATTGTTTCTGGGAGGGTTGAAGAGCAAACTTATAATCCTGTATATCGTAGGGCATATATCTTGAGTCATGCTTTAATGAATCATTCTCACAAGAAGATTTATGAGTTATGTGAAGACTTACAGATTTCTAAAAGTACGATGGACAAAGATATGAAATTACTTCGCCAAGCGTTAGATAAGTATAATTTGAAGATTGTTTCTAATGTTTCAACTGGTTTATCTATTGATGGAAACGAAATCGATATTCGTACTTTTTTATATGATTATCTCGTAAGAAGAATAACTGAAGATAAAGTGGTTATTGACGATTTGTATGATCAATATAACCCTTTAGTTGCTTACATTGGTTTGAACCATATCAATAAAATTAGAGACAACTATTCTAAAGTTATTGCGATAGAACAAAATGATATTAAATTATCCGTGATTATTTTAACAGCTATTTGGATTTGTAGAGTTCAGAACGGTCATATATTAGATACTGAAAAAGATGATAAACAGAAAGAACTCAGCATTATCAATATATTTGTAGACGAAGTAATGGATTGGAATTTTCAAGAAGTGAGTTTAGGTGAGTTTAATTATATTTACAATAGGCTGGATGTACTCATAGGTAATAAGAAGCAAGTGTCAGATGATAAACATGACGCATTGTCTCAGCTTGTCAGTCTTAAGTTGATAGAATATGTCGAACATGAATTGTCGATTGATTTTAATGGTTATCAAAGTTATTTATTTGAAGGTTTGAACAAACATATATCCGGCTTAATTAGTCGGTTACAACAAGGGATTCAAATCTATAATCCACTAAAAGAAAATATTAAAAATAGTCATTACAAGTTCTTTAAAACCATTAAAAAATATTCTATGAACCGCTTGAATCGTTATATTGATTTAGATTTTACAGAAGATGAAATAGCCTTTATTACTGTTTACTTTTCAACGGCATATTTTAAATATGTACAGCAAAATAAACATTTCTTTAATGCTGTTATTGTCTGTAGCTTTGGTATTGCAACGAGTAATTTATTAGCTGAAATTTTAAAGTCGCACTTTAACGTAAATATCATAAGAATATTAGCATCAAATGAAGAAGATTTTATAGAAAATGATGATGTCGATATTGTGTTTACGACAATTGATACTGAATTTAATAAACCGACTTGTTACGTTAATGCCATTGTGAATGAAACAGATATAAAGAAAATAGAAGGATTTTTAGAACAACATGCTTATTTATCTAGAAATAACGAAAAGGTAAAAAGAAATGAAGTTTCCTTATTCAGAGATATATCTATTTGGTTAGAGAATAAAGGAATGAAATTAAATGAAACAGATTATAAAGATATGAAACATTTATTCGAAACAAACAATTTTAATTTCAATGATAAAGAGGTGCAGCCTATGTTAAATGAAGTATTGGAAGATCATCACGTACTATTAAACGAAACTTGTACAGATTGGAAAAATGCAATCAAAAAAGTTTCTAATCCACTTTTAGAAGATGGCATTATCACATCACAATATCAAAATGCGATGATTCAATCAGTTGAAGAATATGGTCCATATATCGTAATAGGTAAGCACATTGCTTTAGCACATGCCAGACCAGAAGAAGGCGCTAATGAACTTGGTGTTAGTATTGCGACACTTAATCCAAATATAGAATTTGGAAATGAAATCAATGATCCAGTAAAAATTATATTTTGCTTATCCGCTACAGATTCATTTTCACATTTAAATATTATGAAAAGTATTGTTTCACTTGTAAGAAATGAAGAAAAAGTCAATCGCTTATTAAGCTTTGATGATAAAAGTCAATTTATCGATTATTTATTAAAGGAGGAAATATCATGAGTAAATTAAATATATTATTCGTTTGTGGAGCAGGTTTAGGAAGTAGCTTTGCGTGTCAAATGGCAGCTGAGGATGTGTTGAACAAGTTAGGTGTTGAAGCAGATTTAGATCATGACACAATCTCATCAGCAGTATCTAGAAATGCTGAAATTATCATTACAGGAGAAAACTTTAAATCACAATTTAATAACTTTTCAATAGATGAAAATACAACTTCTATTGTGTATTTAAAAAATATTGTCTCAACTGAAGAAATTGAAGAAAAGCTTTCACCAGTATTAAAAGAAAAAGGGATCATTTAATAAGGAAGTGATGCTATGCAAATTATAAACTTTATTATACAAAATATTTTGACACAAGCAGCAATAATTGTCGCTTTAATTGCAATGTTAGGTTTGATATTACAAAAGAAAACGCCGGGTCAAATTATATCGGGTTCATTTAAAACATTGCTCGGATTTCAAGTATTAACTGCAGGTTCAGCTATTATTGTAGGAAGTTTAACCTATTTCGGGAAAATATTTTCACAAGGTTTTAATATGGAGGGCATTGTTCCTTCAATTGAAGCAATTAATGGTCAAGCAATGGGTGACTTAGGACTCGGAAGAGAAATTGCTTTTACATTTTTAGCAATTTTTATTTTTAACATTTTGATCGCAAGATTTACACCATGGAAATATATTTTTCTAACTGGTCAAGCATTATTATGGATGGCAACAATGACGACGATTGGTGGATATTTTGCAGGTTTAAGAGGTCTTTCACTCGTTATTATTGGCGGTTTAATTGGTGGTATATTCGCGACAATGATGCCAGCTATTGCACAACCATTTGTAAGAAAAATCGTGGGTGGCGATCATATTGCTTTAGGTCATTTTTGTACGCTTGGCTATGTATTTGAAGCAGGTGTAGGCTACGTATTCGGCAAAAGAGGAGAAAATAGAAAATCAGTAGAAGATTTAAAGCTACCTAAGAACTTTGAATTTTTACAAGACACATATTTATCTTTAATGGTCGTTATGGCACCACTTTTTTTAGTAACTGTATTATTTGCAGGAGAAGACTTCTCATCTAAATTATCAGGTGATACAAACTATATTATGTATGCATTTTTACAATCTATTCAGTTTGTAGTTGGTGTCTATGTACTATTAGCAGGTGTGAGATTACTATTAGGCGAAATTGTTCCAGCATTTAAAGGTATTGCAATGAAATTAGTACCTGATGCAAAGCCCGCCTTAGACTGTCCAGTACTATTTCCTTTCTCACCAAACGCTGTAATTATTGGATTTATTACAACGACTATCGGTACAGTTATTGCAATGTTCTTATTCCCAACTATCGGATTAGCAATGATTATACCTGGTATACTGACAAACTTTTTCGCAGGTGGTACGGCAGGTATATTTGGTAATTTAACAGGTGGTTTAAGAGGTGCCATTATTGGCGGTATCGCACACGGGCTGTTTATTACATTATTACCGGCACTATTAGTAACCGTCTTAAGTAATATGGGATTTGTTAATGCAACCGCTACAGATGTTGATACAGTTGCAGCAGCATTATTCTATGCATGGATTATTGGACCATTAATGAAAGCATTCTAAAGGAGCGAATATTATGTATATTAATTTGAAAGAAGCAACAGCAAAAGCAGAACGTCTAAATTGTACAATTGGTGCTTTTAATGCACATAATCTAGAAATGTTACCAAGTATGATTGAAGCAGCAAAAGAAGCAGGCAGTCCAATCATTATTCAAACAAGTGTGGATACTGCTAAATATATTGGATATAAGACTTTAGTAACCGTTACTAAAAGCATCGCAAATTCAGAAATGGTAGATGTTGTACTCCACTTAGATCATGCGAAAGACTTTAATGATATAAAAGAAGCGATTGATGCAGGATATTCATCTGTCATGTTTGATGGTTCATCATTACCATTAAAAGAAAATATCATGAAAACAAAAGCAGTTGTAGGTTATGCACATCAACATGGAACATCTGTTGAAGGTGAGCTCGGTATTATTGGTGGTACAGAGGAAGGTATTACAATAGATGGTTCTGAAGTAAGATACACAGATCCAGAAGATGCAAAGTATTTTGCAGAATCAACAGGGGTAGATGCGTTAGCTGTTGCAATTGGTACGAATCATGGGCAATTTAAATCAAAGACAAATGTCAATATTCCATTGTTAGCTGAGATTAATGCAATCGTAGACACACCGTTAGTCGTACATGGTGGTACAGGTGTTAAAGAAGAAGATGTTCCTGAACTCATTGATAATGGTATAAGAAAGTTTAATGTGGGTACAGAATTACTTGTTACTTGGACAGAAACGGCCAAAAAATATTTTGGAGAAACGAAGGTCAATAAGTCTTTAAGACATAATATAATTCCTTGTAATGAAGCGGTGAAAAATATCGTTGCGCATAAAATAAATCTCTTTATGAATAAAGAACGTGTTAAAGTATGAAAGAAAAACAAAAGTCTATATTAATATTGGCCGGTCCACCAGGTACAGGAAAGACTTACTTAGCAAATCAAATTATGAAAGCAAATGATAATTGGCACATCTTGTCTTATGACGATATTAAAGAAAGTTATTTTGATAAATATGGATTTAATAATTTGTCTGAGAAAGCAACACTTGGTGACAAAGCTTGGAAAACATTTTATATTCAATTAGATGATTTGTTTCAACACTCTAAGAAAGTCATCATTGATTATCCTTTTAGTTATAAACAAGAAGACATGTTAACAAGTATGATAAATCAATATCAATACACGCCTAAGACATTAATTTTGTACGGAGAGATGCATGAGCTTTATAAGAGGCAGAAAGAAAGAGATCTTGATAACGCCAGGCATGTAGGACATATTGTTACATGTTATAAAGATGGTGATTTTCCGAATACACCAGATGATTTAGATGATTTCGAACAATTTAAATCTAGGTGCGAAGATAGACAGTATGACCATTTCCATATCGGAAATTATAAGAAAATAAATGTTACGCACTTTGAAGATGTTAATGTAAATGAAATATTATCATGGATAAATCATAATATAGAAAATTAAAGTAATTTAAGGAACAAAGTATATAGAAATGTTCGTGACGAGCCTCGTTCTAACAACTACAATTCGTAATAGTGAAAGTTAGCGAGTTCTAAGTTAATAAGGAAAGGCTGGGTGAAATTTTTATTACCCAGCCTTTTTGGTTGGAAATTTTTTATTTTGATGTTTCTTCAACTTTAGATAAATTTTCATAAGTGATACTTTTGCATTTGTTTAATGTTTTATTAATAGCCTCGTAATTGATATTTTTTAAAATGATAGAACGCTCATCTTGAGGGTCTCTTACTTTATTGAAGTATTTCAGTTCTTCCAGTGATTTTAATGCTCCTGTTAATTCTGAAGAAGAAGGTTCAAACATGAGTCTGCGCAATTTACGTACGTAGACTTCCTCTTCATTGATCTCGTTAAGATAGAATAGTGTGATTAAATCCATGCGTTTTAAATGCATTTCATCAAAAATTCTATTAAAGATATCTTTTTTAAGTAGTTCATAATGAATAATGTTTTCCATATTATCCTCCAAGTATTTGATTTTTAAATTTAATTGTTATTTAAGTATTTCGTATCTCTAAAAAAGTAAAATTGCAATGTCTAAAACTTGTTGAAATTTTATAAGTGGAAATAGTTACTCCTAAATAATACCAAAAAATTAACTACTTACGCAATATAATAAGTAAAAAATCATATGTATTTTATTAAAATAAAAAGTATTAAAAATAATTGTATAATACAATTGAAATAATATATATATTTTGCGAAATGTAAAAAATGAGTTATGAAAAATAAAAAATCTCGAACAATTGTTCGAGATTTTAAAAAATAGATTAATAAAGTATATATTTAAGTTTATAGTTATTTTACTTAACCATTAAATTCTGAAGGATTTGGTCCAATGCGTTTATCTTCATTAAGTGCGTCCAACATTTGTATTTGATCATCATTTAAATTAAAATCAAATACTTCAAAGTTCTCTTCTATACGTGATGGTGTAACAGACTTAGGAATTGTGATGACACCATGTTCTATATTCCAACGTATAATGACTTGTGCAGGTGTTTTGTTAATTTCTTTGGCAATATGATTAACGACTTTATCTTTTAATATTTCTGCGTTCATTAGAGGAGACCAAGATTCCATTTTTATGCCATTTCTATATAAATAATTTCTAAGTTCTAATTGAGTTAAGTATGGATGGAATTCTACTTGGTTTAAGACGGGTTTATATGTCGCTTTGTTTGATAATTTTTCTAAATGATCTATATTGAAATTACTTACACCGATATTATTAACTAATTTTTGTTGGTATAATTCTTCTAGACCTGACCATGTGTCTATCATAAGATTTTCATCTGTACCTGGCCAGTGCATTAAATATAAATCTAAATAATCTAGACCTAATAACTTTAATGACTTTTCATATGCTCGTTTAACATTTTCCTTACCGTAATCTTCTAACCATAATTTAGAAGTTATAAATAAATCTTCTCTTGAGATATTTGCTGCTTTAATTCCCTCTGCAATACCTTCTCCAACTTTACTTTCATTTCCATATATAAATGCTGCATCAATACTTCTATAACCTGAGATGATAGCGTGTTTAACTGCATCTTTTGCTGTGTCATCATTTTCCACTCTAAAAACACCTAGTCCTACACTAGGCATATTGTTACCATTATGAAATGTTGTATCATTCATGTTCAAAACTCCTTTTTATTATTATAGGGGTTAGTATAAATGTAAATATATCAGAATGTAAGTACGCACTATTTAGTTCCATAGTTACAAAAAAGTAATATTCAAACTTAATAGTTGACGGATTGAAATATCATTGTATGATAATAACGAGTATCAAAATTTATAAATTAAAAATATATATGGAGATGAATTTCATGATAAGAACAATGATGAACGGGAAGATTCATCGTGCTAGAGTAACGGAAGCTAATTTAAATTACGTAGGTAGTATAACAATAGATGCAGACATATTAGATGCGGTAGATATTTTGCCTAATGAGAAAGTAGCAATTGTCAATAATAACAATGGGGCAAGACTTGAAACATATGTTATTGAAGGTGAAAGAGGAACTGGTAAAATTTGTCTTAATGGTGCTGCAGCTAGACTTGTACAAGTAGATGATGTCATAATTATTATGAACTATGTTCAAGTAACTGATGAAGAAGCAAGGTCACATGCGCCGAAAGTAGCAGTTATGAATGAGAAAAATGAAATTATTGAAATGATTCATGAAAAAGAAAGTCAAATTATTATATAGAGGTGACCCAATATGAGTATTCTAGCAACAATTTTTGTCGTTATTGTAGCAGTTGAACATTTGTACATTATGTATTTAGAAACAATCGCTACGACTTCTAAAAAAACGGCAGAAACATTTAATATAAAGCAACAAGTGTTAAAAGATAAAAATATTCAAACACTACTTAAAAACCAAGGTATTTATAATGGTTTACTCGCATTATCTTTATTTTATGGTGCCTTTTTATCAAGTAATCCTAAAGAGTTTGTAGCGGTTCTGTTAATATTCATTATATTAGCTGCCATATATGGCAGCCTTACAAGTTCAAAGTCTATTATTTTAAAACAAGGTGGACCAGCAATTCTTGCATTAATTCTACTATTAATATAGATCTAAGAAATCCCAAATGTGAACGTTTTGTTAACAGCTTTTCTACAATTTTTGAAAAGTGTAGACAAAGTATACACATTTGGGATTTTATCTCTTTTTATGGAACATTACAGGTGCTAGTATAAACGTTATGCTGTATACACTGTATGCATAAACTATATAGTAGATTTAAGGGAGGAAATATTTTTGGCGAACTTTTTATACAAATTGGGTTCTTCTATTGCTAAACATAAGTGGTTAACAATATTTATATGGGTCATCTTATTAGCTGGAATCGTGACGCCATTAACGATTAATAAACCCACATTTGACAACGATATTACAATGAGTGGTATTAAATCAATCGACACGAATGAAAAGATTGAGAAAGAATTTAATCAAGATAGTGAAAAAGCAAATATAAGAGTTGTCTTTAAAAGTGAAGATAAAAAAGGCATAACGGATCAAAAAGTTATGCAAGATATTCAAAAAGCTTTAAAAGATGTAAAAGATAAAGATGATGATATTAAAGAAGTGACAGATCCTTATAAAAATAAACAAATTAATAAAGATCAAACAACTGCTTTTGCAGATATCAATTATAAAGTATCTCAAACTTCTATTAAATCGGATTCAGTTGACAAAGTTAAAGATGCTGTTAAAACTTTAGAAGATGATGATATTCAAACTGAATTAACAGGTAATGCTTTAACTGCGAATACTGAAATTGGTGGCGCTTCTGAAGCTATTGGTATTGTAATTGCTTTCGTTGTGTTACTTGTGACTTTCGGATCATTTATTGCTGCAGGCATGCCAATACTAAGTGCGGTTATCGGACTTGGTTCTAGTATTGGTACAATCGCTTTACTTACGTATTCATTTGATATTCCAAACGTTACGCTATCATTAGCAGTTATGATTGGACTAGCGTTAGGTATTGATTATGCTTTATTCATTTTATTTAGATATAGACAAATTATTAAGACTGAGAAAAATCATATTAAAGCAATTGGATTAGCATTAGGTACAGCCGGAAGTGCTGTTATCTTTGCAGGGGTTACGGTTGTCATAGCTGTCTGTGGTTTAGCATTAGTTGGTATTGATTTCTTAGCTACAATGGGATTTGCATCAGCACTAAGTGTTATCTTTGCTGTACTCAGTGCGATTACATTACTACCAGCATTAATTAGTGTCTTCCATAAACAAATTCATCCGAAAAAACGTAAAATACATTCAAATGAAAGTTTGGATACACCATGGTCAAAATTTGTAGTAGGTAAACCGTGGATTGCTTTAATTATTGGTTTTGTCATTTTAATTGCAGCAGCACTACCGGTGACACATATGCGTTTAGGTATACCAGATAATGGTATGAAACCAAATGATTCTACAGAGAAGAAAGCATATGATATTATTTCTGACGATTTTGGAGAAGGCTTTAATGGTCCAATCGTCATGCTTGTAGATACTTCTGATAAAAAAGATAATCCAAAAGCATTACAAAATGATTTACAAGATTTGATGAAAGATGTAGACGATATTAAAAATGTTGAAACTGTCACACCACCTCAATTGAACAAAGATCAAGACTATGCACTTGTGACAGTTCTACCTAAAAAAGGTCCAAATGCAGAATCAACATATGATTTAGTTCATGATTTAAGAGATTATAATAAAGATGCTAAAGACAAATATGATTTAGATACAGAAATATCAGGTCAAAGTGTTATTAATATAGATATGTCTGAAAAACTTAACGATGCGATACCGTTATTTGCAGGTGTTATTATATTATTAGCCTTCATATTATTAATGGTTGTATTTAGATCAATTATTATTCCTTTAAAGGCAGTACTGGGATTTGTATTATCATTAGCAGCGACTTTAGGATTCACAACACTTATCATGCAAGATGGCTTTATGAGTAGCCTTTTTGGGGTAGATACAACAGGTCCGCTATTAGCATTCTTACCAGTTATCACAATAGGTTTGTTATTTGGTTTAGCCATGGATTACGAAGTATTCCTTATGTCACGTGTACATGAAGAATATGTACGTACAATGAATAATACGAAGTCCATTAAAGTTGGTCTTAAAGAAAGTGGACCGGTTATTGTCGCAGCAGCACTCATTATGTTCAGTGTATTCATCAGCTTTGTATTCCAAGATGATGTTATGATTAAATCGATGGGTATAGCATTAGCATTCGGTGTATTATTCGATGCATTTATCGTAAGAATGACAATTATTCCAGCATTGACGAAACTATTTGGTAGAGCATCATGGTATATACCAAATTGGCTAAATTCAATTTTACCTAAAATCGATATAGAAGGACATGCATTAAGTGAAAATAATCAAGTTGCTGAAGAAGCAGATACAGACAATACAAATGCGACAACAATAGAAGTAAGTCCAAAAACAAAAGCAATATACGATAAGATAGATGAAACAAATAAAGATGAAGTATTATATGAAGCATTGCGTCAACATCGTAACAAGCAAGAAAATAATACTCAAGATGATATTAAAACAAACAAAGACAACCAAGAGATCGTAGAAATATTGAATCGACAAACTAAAAATATCGAACAAGTAAATCAATTAGTAGAACGTTTGATAAATAAGAAATAATAGAATAATGAAGAACGCCGGAACTGCAGAAGTTCCGGCGTTTTTTTTGGGTGGGGAGTAATTTTAGAGATTGAATGTATTAAATTTAAATAGAGTCTTGGCTTAAAGTGTGAATAAAGCCAAGAGATAGCTGAAGTCATGGCTTAAGTAGTGAATAAAGCCAAGAGATAGCCCATTACTTTCAAATTTACCTACAATCCCCACATTCTGTAACGAGATTTCGCAAATATTCATACAAACTTTTAACTATTGAAATAATGTTTCAAAAATGAGATAATGTAAACGATTCCAATAGGGGTGAGTTGCTATGTTAGGGTTTTCGGTATATTTAGGTGAGGCGTTTGATGAATTATATATTGAAACGATGTTAAATCATGGTTTCAAATATGTGTTTACTTCTCTTCAAATTCCTGAAGAGAATTCGGAATTGTATTTTGATAGGTTAAAAGCATTAAAGTTACTTGTAGGTGATAAAGCTGAGATTATAGCTGATGCGAGTCCTCATGCTTTTCAAAACCTTGGCCTTTCTTATAAGCAACCTGATGTATTAAAAGGTTTAGGTATTGATTATATAAGGTTAGATATTTCTCTAGCGATTCCAGATATTATTTCATTATTAAGTGAAGTTAAAATTGTCTGTAATGCTAGTACGGATGCTATTAGTTTGTTGGATGAACTTAAAGATCAAGATATTGATATGTCTCGTATTATGTTTGCGCATAATTATTACCCACGTCCTGAAACTGGACTGGATAAAGGTTACTTTATAAAGCAAAACACAAAATTAAAGACTTCATTTCCGGATATTTCAATTATGGCTTTTGTAACAGGTACGGTATATAGAGGTCCGGTATATGAAGGTTTACCTACATTAGAAGATCATAGATATTGCCACCCATTAATTGCTGCTCATGAATTAGCGGCATTAGGAGTAGATGATATATGTATAGGGGATACAGGTATCGATACAACAACGATTAATCAATTCAACAACTTCTTTAATAAAGGAATCGTGTCACTTCATGTGCAATCTGAAACAAAGCATTTAGAAAGTTATATTGGGAGAATTTTTCATAATAGAAAAGACAAAGCAAGAGATGTGATTAGAGCGGAAGAAGGACGGCAAATGTTTCAATCTGAAATATTACCTGAAAACACGGTTGCAAGAACAAGGGGTGCGATCACTTTAGATAATAACAAGTATGGTCGCTATATGAATGAATTACAAATCGTCAATAAAGATTTAAAGCGTCATGAAGCTGTTAATGTTATTGGACATGTATACCAACAAGATATACCATGCATAGATTTAATTGATGCAGGTACAGCTTTTCAGTTTGTGAAGGGGGAAGAAAAAATGGATATCAGTCGTTTAACGACAGAATCAAGAAATGAGCACTCGTCTAAGTTAGACACATTAACACCTGAGCAATTTGTTGATGTTATGAACAACGAAGATCAAAAAGTAGCTCAGTTTATTAAAGAAGAAAATCATGCAATTGCTCAATTAATTACACAAGTTATTAACGGATTAAACAATGGTGGAAGATTAATTTATATGGGCGCAGGTACAAGTGGTCGATTAGGTGTATTAGACGCAGCTGAATGTGTACCAACATTTGGTGTAACACCTGATGTTGTCGTAGGACTTATTGCGGGTGGTCCAAGTGCGATGACTGCAGCTGTTGAGGGTGCAGAAGATGATGAAAGTCTAGGAGAACAAGATTTAAGAAATTTAAATATTAATGAACATGATACGGTTATTGGGATAGCTGCCAGTGGTAGAACACCATATGTAATAGGTGGTTTAAGATACGCACAAAGTATAAATGTACCTACTGGCTGTGTGACATGCAACAAAGCATCTGAAGTTGGTAAACATGCAGATTATCCGGTCCAAGTAGATGTAGGTCCTGAAGTATTGACGGGTTCAACAAGATTGAAGGCTGGTACTGCTCAAAAATTAATTCTTAATATGATATCAACAGGGTCTATGGTTGGTATAGGAAAAGTATATGAGAATTTAATGATTGATGTAAAACCAACTAATAAAAAATTAAAGCAAAGAGCTATAAACATGATTCAAGAAGTATTGCAAACAACGGATGAAGATAGTGAGAGATTATTCAATCAAAGTGATGAACAAGTGAAAGTTGCAATTGTAATGGGGATGCATGGAATTTCTAAAGAGGAAGCATTAGTAAGACTTAAACAAGCTAAGGGGTTTGTGAGAAACACGTAAATTAAGGGGTGTGTAGGCTATGTCAAAAGAAAGAGAGATTGCACAAAATATTCTTAAAGAAGTCGGCGGAAGAGATAATTTAGACAAAGTGATACATTGTATGACGCGTGTCAGAATGAATATCGTGGATTACAGTAAGGTCGATGTCGAAGGTTTAAAGAATATAAAGGGCGTAATGGGTGTAGTAGAAGATGATATGCTTCAAGTTGTAATTGGACCAGGTACTGTTAATAAAGTAGCTAATGAAATGAGTTCAATTATAGGGGTTCCTTTAGGTGAAGATATAAAGCATAAAGCATCTAATAAAGAACAAGTTGAAAAAGAAGCGGATTTGTTTAAGCAAAGTATTAATAAGAAGAATCAAACACCATTTAAAAAAGTATTAAGATCTATTGCTAATATATTTGTACCATTAATTCCAGCCTTTGTTGGTGCAGGTTTAATTGGTGGTATTTCTGCAGTACTATCTAATATGTTAACAGCAGGTACAATAGATGGTGCGACATGGGAACAGTTCGTATTAATATTCGATATCATTAAAAATGGTATTTTTGCATATCTCGTGATTTATGTTGGGATTAATGCTGCAAAAGAATTTGGTGCGACACCAGGATTGGGTGGTGTTATTGGTGGTACAACCATGCTGACGGGTATGGATCCAGAAAGTCCACTTAAAAATATTTTTAATGGAGAACCATTAGCTGCCGGTCAAGGTGGTGTCATTGGAGTTATCATTGCAGTTTGGATTTTATCTTTAATTGAAAAAAGGTTACACAAAGTCGTTCCGAGTGCGGTAGATATCATTGTCACGCCAACGATTACACTATTTATTATGGGACTAGGAACAATTTTCTTAATCATGCCAATTGCCGGATTTATTTCAAATGGCTTATTAGGCGTAATAGATTGGGTTCTAAATATAGGTGGTGCATTTAGTGGATTTGTACTAGGTGCAACGTTCTTACCACTTGTCATGTTTGGCTTACACCAAGTATTAACACCGATTCATATCGAAATGATTAATCAATCTGGTGCAACTTACCTCTTACCAATTCTAGCTATGGCTGGTGCAGGTCAAGTAGGTGCAGCATTTGCATTATGGTTTAAATGTAGAAAAAATAAAAAGATTATCAACTTACTTAAAGGTGCATTACCAGTTGGTATTTTAGGCATTGGAGAACCGTTGATTTACGGTGTAACACTTCCTTTAGGTAGACCGTTTATTACAGCATGTATAGGTGGCGGTGTTGGTGGTGCAGTTATCGGTGGCATTGGTCATATTGGTGCATCAGCAATTGGACCGAGTGGCGTTTCACTTATTCCACTTATTTCTGATAATATGTATTTAGGATATATCGCAGGATTGCTTGCAGCATATCTTGGAGGATTCATTGCCACATATTTATTTGGAACAAATAAAGAAATGACGGCACCACAAGAATTAGAAGAGGATTAAATCATATGGAACATCAACATTTACTCATATTTATAAAAGAACAAATGCCACGTTTAACGAAACATGAAAAACGTATTGCAGAATATTTTATTGAACATCCTGAAAAAACAATTAACTTGAGCGCTAAAGAACTTGGCAAATTAACGAATACGAGTGCAGCTTCTGTTATTAGATGTACACATAAACTTGAATTTAAAGGGTTCACAGACTTGAAGTTAGCAATTTCTAGATATTTACCGCAACATGAACAAAGTATTTATCAAGAAATTAAACAAGATGAAACAGTCGACTCAATTAGTAAGAAGCTTATTACAAGAGCTTCTCATACACTTGAAATGACCGAAAAGAATATTTCGAGTAAACATATTGAGCAGGTTGTCGATCAATTATACGATACAGATACGATTATCGTATTTGGTGTCGGTGCTTCAAGTTTGGTTGCTCAAGATTTGTATCAGAAGTTCACTAGAATAGGTAAACAAGTGATTCATTCATTAGATACACACTTTTTAGCAACAGCCATTGCTTCACATAGTGATAGTTGTGTGCTGATAGGTATATCCAATTCAGGCGAGAATCATGAGACGTTATCTTTAGCAAAAGTAGCTCGAAAATATGGTGTAAAAATAGTTGGTTTAACACAGTCAGAACAGTCTACATTAGCAAAAGCTTCTGATATATATTTAATTCATGACGCAAGTTCTGAAAAAAGTTTGAGGTTAGCAGCGACAAGTTCTCTTATATCTCAACTTATGACTATAGATATTCTTTTCTATAGTTACTTATCAAGAAATTATGATGAACATGTCGTAACAATGAGTAAAACAAGAGATGCAGTAGAATTGTATCTAGAATAGGATTATCAAAGGGAGCGAGACAGAAATCTAATTTGAAAAAAAGATTTCGTAGTCTCGCCCCGGCAAGGATGACTAGAGTTGAAAAAAGCTTGCTACAAGTGCATTTTCAACTCAGTCATCTACTGCCAAGATACTAAAAGAGACTGAGACATTCCATTATGTCCCAGTCTCTTTGAATTAAGTATTATATTGAAAAAACAATAAAAAAATAGTACAATTTAACTAATAATTCTATTGCCAAAAAATGTAATGTAATGATATTAATAATGTAAAAAGTTTATATATCCTAAAGAAAAAGAAATGGCATAAGACAAATTATATAAATATTCTTCAACTCTATGAAACAATAGTAGCAGTCATCTAAGCGCTTATCATCACCATTTCATATAAAAAGAATTAAAGGAAGTTAGCGTGAAATCATGAAACAAGTGGAAATTATAAGAATATTAGATGATACGTCATTTATTATTAATGCAGGAACAGATAAAGGTATTAAACCTGGCTATTATATTGATGTATTGAAAAGAGATAAGTCATATAATTATATTGCAAAAGTGGAAGAAGTATATCCTGAGTTATCTTTATGCACAAGATATGGAGAACAAAGGTTATTTTATGGGGAAGTTGTCAGAATTAGATATCCAGATGAGTTTAATATAAAAACAAAAGTTATTAAATCTAAAACAAATAGAAATAGACGCAAAAAGAGAGGATGAGATCGCCGAATCTCATCCTCTTTCCCGTTTAATATGTCATATAAATTAAAAAACAAGTAACGTTGTAGATTTACAATAATACTCTATCATATAATGTATAGACTTTCCAGAAATAAGTATGGAATCTTTGTATAACTTAAATATTCATTATAGGTGCATTTAAGTTGTGCACATAATTATGTTCAATATGGAAATATGGTATAAATAAATGTATAATAAAGAAAAAATAGAATGGACTGAGAACACGTGGCAAACCAATATGAGCGTTCTACAAAGAAAAAGAAGTCAACAGCATTCAAAATAGTAACGACAATCATTATTATTTTATTACTCGTATTTTTATTAGTGATCGCATTTTTTGTCTATAAATTCTTTGCATTAGGTAATTCAATACATAATCCATTAGACAGAGATAAATCAGAATTAAGAAAGAAAGCAGTAGATACGAATGGCGATCCGATATCTATCGCATTATTCGGAATTGATTCAGATTCAACAAGAGCAGCAGAAGGTGGCGGAGAAAGATCAGATTCAATCTTACTATTATCCATCAACCCTGATAAGAAAAAGACTGTAATGGTAAGTGTACCTAGAGATACAAGAGCTCAAATCGTAGGCAGAGATTCTGTCGAGAAAATTAACCATGCATATGCATATGGTGGACCAAAAATGGCAATTAATTCTTTAGAGAAATTAATGAATGTACCGATTGACCACTATGCGACAATTAATATGGATGGAGTTAAAGAATTAGTAGACCAAGCAGGTGGCGTAACCGTTAAAAGTAATGCAACATTTACAGTTAAAGGGAATTCATATGTTAAAGACCAAAAGTATAAACTTGATGGAGACGAAGCTTTAGCATTTATTAGAAGTAGAAAAGAAGATGGCGCTGGTGGAGACTTTGGTAGACAAGAAAGACAACAACTTGTTATCCAAGCATTAGCGAAAGAATTAGTAAGTATCGGTTCATTACCGAAAATCAACCAAATCTTTGATACATTAGGCGATAATGTTCAAACAGATTTAAAAATTTCACAAATCAATAGCCTAAGATCTAAATATAGTGACGCATTAGATAATGTTGATAGAAATCAATTAGAAGGTCAAGATGCCATTCTAGATGATGGATTGTATTATTTTGTACCTAGCGATTCAAGCAAGAAAGAAGTCGTAGATAATTATCGTACTAACTTAGAATTAGATTAAATATAAAAAATCTTGGACATCTATTCGATGCCCAAGATTTTTTTGAATATTTATTTCGTTTGTTTTAATATGTGTTTCTCTATCCTCTATTTTGTACAATTAATAGTTGTACAGCGTTCGTCTTTAAGAAATAAGTTTCGTCAATTTTATTTGTATTATAATCTGCCATTTCTATATCTGGTGAACAATATCTATCTAATAATACTGTATTTAAGAAGTCCAAATTACCATGAGTATGATCTAACTTTCTAATAGCTTTAAAGATATTTCCATTGTCTTGATCGAAAGTAATTTTAGTGACTCTGAAATTATTGAATGGAATGTCTCGATAAGATAGTATAATCCCGATATTATTTTGATAGTTGATATCATGTGGGTGGTACAGCTCATAGTTAAATAATAAATAGAATATTTTATTATGAATTTCAAATTTAATATAGTTTGGACCTTCAGAAAATTCATGACCGTTAAAATGACTCAGTATAGATAATAAATAATTCGTTGGACTTTTACAGTGATATTTTAAATATAAAGATAAAGGTTGATCGATGGTTGAATATTTAGCAGATGATTCTTCCATTAACCAAAATCCTATACCAGATATGTAATTTGTAATACTCATTAAATGCTTTAACATAATTGACGCATTAAAATAAAAGCTTTTACTTGTATACGTATCACCGTTTAATATATTCCATTCAATAGGGATAACATGTTTATTTTTTGATTTTAAATAAGCCATATTTTGAATGAGTTGTTTAGTATATTGATTTGTAATGTCTGCGATATCATAATTATTGATCTCATCTAAGTTATACAAGTCATTAAAGTTATAACTTAATGCAAAGGCATCAATGTCTTCATATTGCGAGAAATCGATCTCTAATTCTTCATATATATGCATAAATGGATTTGGCGCATTTAATCCAATATGTATATCAGGTAATTTCATCTTTGTTTCTCTAATTTGCTTTTTAATATGATGAATATCATTATAATCTAGATTGAAGAAGATTTCTCCGTTCTTATTATAGAAATAGTTATAAATGGCATCTATTAATTCATGCCAGTTGTTTTTAAAGTTGTCGTCGTCATAATCAATATCATATATTTTTATGGCAGGTATAATTCTCGTATCTGAAAACATACTTAAACAAAATGCCAAATTTTGTTTATAATGATTTTGGTGTTCTTCACTAAAGAATGTCTTCATAGAACAGTGAATGACAATAATCGGCATATCCGTCATTTTTTCTACATTTTCTAAAATTTCTCCAAGAAAAGGTGTATAAAAATCATAAACATCACCGATATGTAAATATGTCTTATGATTTGCTGAGAGTGTCTTAAAAGGTACATCACTAAATGCCATCCTTTTATATTCATGAACAAACGATTTATTATGCATCAATTTTTGTAATTTCGAAATCAATGAAGCTTTTTCCTCTTTAGAAATCACTTCATTTTCTTTATCTTTTTTATGACGTCTATATTGAAGACGATATTGATTAGGCGTTACATGAAACTGTTCTTTAAATTGTCTATTAAAGTTATGATAACTAGAAAAACCATGACTATTTGCGATTTGTTCTGTTTTAAACTGAGTGAACAGTAGTGCATATGTCGCTTGAAAAAGTCTTGTTTCTTTTAAATATTGTATGAATGTAGTACCCATTTGTTTAGAGAATTCTCTAGATAGATGTTCAGGAGAAATATAAAAATGACTCGCGACACTATTAAGTGATAATCTTTCGTGATAATTTTGATCAATATATTGTTTTACTTTATAAATAAGGCTACTGAGTTCAATTTCAATATGACCATAATTTTTAGTATCCACTTGAAAACGTTCAAACATGATTTTATAAATTTCAACAACGTAATTACTACATCTAATTTTAACGTTTGTTAAGTTTGCAAGTATGGCTCTAATATATAATTCTTTAATTTCATGCTTATATCTATCTAATTCATTTGTCTTCGTCGTACGTGGAATCCTAAAGACAAATGCTTCTTCTCCACTTAAATTCTCCATCATTGCATAACTAATATGAAGTATAGCGACTAATCCATTATTAATAATCGGCAAATAATTATCGTTATCTTGAAGATAAAATAGGTCACCGACATTAAATTCATAAGTCGTTTGATTTAATGTAACTTCTGTGTGACCTTCTAAAACAAAACATAAAGCACCAAATCCAAGTAACTTCGGATTAATGATACTTTCTTTATGGAGTGAAATCTTATAATTGTACAAATAATCACCTCTAAATATAGACAAATTATGGAATAAAACATCAAAATCCGTCAATATATTTCTTTATTTAACAATATGATATCAAAAATCGTATGTAAATGTTACCTAATTTAATAAAATGGAGAAGATACTTTATAATAAATCAAATATGTTAATCGATTTAATCAAAATATGAATTTAAAACGCGTTAAAATAATAATTAATGTAATTTGTGTATTGTGAACTATTAAAAATCGGGAAAAATTAAATTGGGAGGGCTTTACTTGATAGAAACATTCAACAAAACCATTCAACAAATGATCGACTATGAGAATAAATTGACAACATTAAAAAATGAAAAGAAATTATCACTCGTGGATTTCATTATTTTAGAAGAAATATATACTGCAAAAGAAATTACAATCAAAGAAATTCTTAGTGGAAAACTTTTAGAGTTAACAACAAGACCTTCTAATATAGGTACAAACTTAGCAAAATTATATAGAAAAGGTTTAATCGATAAATATAGAAGTAATCTCGACGAAAGAAAAGTTTACTATTTTATGGATGCGTCACATAAAGAAAAATACGAAACACTCGTTAAAGATATATAAGAAAAAGGCAAGGACAAAATTAATGTCCTTGCCTTTTCTGTTACTCTAGTATATTTATTTAATCAATTGACGTGTGTTGCGCTCGATATATTGTGCGGAATGGATTGATACGAGCTCACCTTTGTTTAAGTTAAATAAGTTAAGATTCATAATTTTATTCATCGCATTTTCAACGATATCACTTGATAAGTCTGCTTTTGGATTTTGAATTTGTAATGTGAATGTTTTATCTAAAGATGTTTTAAATGTTAATTCTAATACTCTTTTCATATTTTCACCTCCTAAATCTTTTTAGATAGCATTAATTCTCTATCTGTATTGTTTTGACGATATATGCATCTTTAAATTTCTCGTCACTTAATGTTTCGATAATGCCTTTAAAAGTTTTAACTTGTTCGGGTGTAACATTTAAATTAATTGCATTAAATTTACGTTGAACAGTTTTTACTTTAGAAGCTTCATCTAAATACTGATGCAATAAAATGATGTTGATATCTTTAACTGTTTCCATGATTAAAACCTCCTTTCACTTTATATATCGAAGCAAGTATGTAAAAACGACAAAAAAATGTATAAATTACTTTCATGTTACTCAAATATATATTATTATTAATATGTACCTTAATTAGGAAGGATGGACCAAATTTATGCAACAAGTATCTCCAATTAAGAATAAAGATGACATTAGAGCAATGTATGAAGTATTGAAATCACATAGTGAACGAGACTATTTATTGTTTAGCTTAGCTATTCATACGGGTATGAAAGTAAACCAGCTACTTAATTTAACGGTCCAAGATTTATTTGATGAGGACAATGATATAAAGCAAGATTGGATAAATGACGAACAGGATTTAATTAAAGTTGTTATACCGTTACATTTGAGATCAAGTTTATCCACTTTTATATATGAAGAAGGATTAAAAAGAGATGACTTTGTGTTTATGTCCATCAAAACAAAAAAACAATTATCAAGGCAACAAGCTTATCGAATTATACATGTTGCAGCTGAAGAAGTAGGGTTGAAGAATATCGGGTTGTACTCGTTAAGAAAGACTTTTGCATATCATGCCTTCAAATCAGGGGTATCTGTTTCGATTATTCAAAAATACCTCGGACATCAATCTTTAATAGAAACTTTAAAATTCATTGATGTCACGACTATAAAAAAAGAAACGACAATTGAACTTAATATATAAAGAGAAAGGGGTCAATGTATGGCTTTAATATGGCTGTTTTTAATGATTATCGTTGTGATGTCGATCGTGCTCATGACGATGAATACAAAGTTTAGCCGATTTGCTGGATGGCTAAGTTTAATTGCGCCAGTTCTAAGTTCCATATATTTCTTAAGTCAGATTAAGACGATATATGCTGGCCAAAGTATTACTTATTTCCAAGAGTGGATTCCACTTGTAGATGTTAATTTAGATTTACGTTTAGATGGTCTATCTTTAATTTTTGCACTACTTATTTCATTAATTGGTGCAGGTGTCTTCTTATATGCCATTTATTATCTTTCCCATGAAAAAGAGAATCTTCCAAGATTTTATACGTATTTGTTAATGTTTATGTTAGCAATGTTAGGTGTCGTACTTTCAAATAATACGATATTGTTATATACATTTTGGGAGTTAACAAGTATTTCTTCATTCTTGCTCATTTCATATTGGTATCAACGTAGAAAGAGTCAAGACGGTGCTTTGAAATCATTCTTAATTACAGTGTTTGGCGGTATGGCAATGTTAGTAGGTTTGATTTTGCTATACAGCATTACGGGTACGAATACAATTACTGAACAAGTCGGTATGATTGATAAAATTTATGAATCACCATGGTTTGTACTTGCAGTCATTTTAATCTTACTCGGAGCATTCACGAAATCTGCACAATTTCCATTTCATATTTGGTTACCAGATGCAATGGAAGCACCAACACCTGTCAGTGCTTATTTACATTCAGCAACAATGGTTAAAGCAGGATTATATTTATTATTAAGATTTACACCAATTATCGGTCAAAGTACATGGGTCGTTTATACAGTTGTCACAATTGGTTTAGTGACGTTATTAGTCGGTTCATTCTTTGCAGTTAACAAGAAAGATTTAAAAGCAATGCTTGCCTATTCAACAATCAGTCAGCTCGGTATGATTATGACGATGATCGGTTTAGGATTATTAGCATTAAATAGTAATTTTAAAGCAGATAATGAAATCTTTTTAGCAAGCTTATTTGCGGCATTATTCCATTTAATTAATCATGCGATTTTTAAAAGTGTTCTATTTATGGGTGTCGGTATTATCGACCATGAAACAGGAACAAGAGATGTTAAAAAGCTTGGTGGATTAAAAACAATCATGCCTTTAACAACAATTGTCATGACAATCAGTGCTCTATCTATGGCAGGTATTCCGTTATTTAATGGTTTCTTAAGTAAAGAGAAGTTCTTTACGAGTTTAGTAGAAACAGGTCATACAGATTTATTTAATCAAACGATGTCTATCGTTATGATATTAGCTGGCTTTGTCGGCAGTATATTTACATTTGTATATTGTATTAAACTCATTAAAGAACCATTTTTCGGTAAACTAAAAAAAGACCAACTACCGAAAGTACCACGTCATGATGGGGGTGGGTTATTAATCTCTCCATTTATTATCGTATTGTTTGTTCCAATTATTTTCTTTGTACCGAATGTATTAGGGGAATATCTAATTGGTCCAGCATTAAGAGATATCTTCCACGATAGCGAGATTATGGCTCATTTACCACATATTAAAGCATGGCATGGATTTACAGTGGAATTATTCTTAACACTTGGCATATACATTATTGGGACTCTTCTTATACTCGTGCCAAAATGGGATGTTATTTATAGTAAGATTTCTAAAAACTTAGAAATCAATACGCTATATATAAAAGGTATGGATGCATTAGATCGTATCAGTACTTTTTCAATTCAAGGTATTATGAATAATAAATTGAACCAATATTTACACATTATCTATGTAATCTTCTTTGTCATTATGGGATATGGTATTTATCAAGTAGGTATTTATGATATTGCTTATTACCATATTACTGAAGCGACAACATTTGAAATCATTATATTAATTAATATTGTGATTACTGCAACAGCATTAATGTTTATTCGAGAAAGAATGACAATGACGATTTTAAATGGTGTCATCGGATATTCAATCGCGGTCGTATTCATATTTATGAAAGCACCTGATTTAGCTTTAACTCAACTTGTTATAGAAACGATTACGACAGTATTATTTTTATTAGTCTTCTATCATTTACCAAATGTTCAGAAGGATACACCAAATGTTATCAGTGAAATTGTGAAATTAACAATTGCTTTATTAATGGCAGTCTTTGTTGTTGTCTTTGTTATTATGATGCAACAAGATAGTCTGTTCGACAAAATTTCTTTCTACTATGATAATGCATACGAATTAGCAGGTGTTAAAAATATCGTCAATGGTATTCTAGGAGACTTTAGAGCATTAGATACAATGCTTGAAGGGATCGTTATATTAATTGCAGGATTAGGTATATTTACATTAGTTAAATTTAAGATAAGAAAGGATGAGCCAAATGAAAGAAAATGATGTTGTATTAGAAACGATATCTAAAATTGCTATATTCATAATATTGACGTTTGGATTTTATATTTTTCTTGCTGGTCACGATAACCCAGGTGGTGGGTTTATAGGTGGACTCGTCTTTAGCTCAGCCTTTATCTTAATGTTTTTAGCTTTTGATGTGGAAACAGTCGTTCAATCTATGCCATTAGACTTTAGAGCAGTTACGATTATTGGATGTCTCATTTCAATTGGTACAGGTATTATTCCTATGTTCTTTGGGCATCCGATGCTAACACATGAAGATGGCTATATGACTTGGCCGTTGTTAGGTGAGATTCATTTATCAAGCGTTACACTATTCGAGCTCGGCATACTACTTACTGTAGTAGGGGCTGTTGTAACAATCATGCTTGCGATAAGTGGTGATAACAGTTGAATTTAATACTTGTCATTATAATAGGCGTACTCACGTTTGTAGGAACATATATGATTTTGTCTAAGAACTTAATTCGAATTGTTATTGGTACAGCAATTTATACACACGTAGCAAACTTAATGATTTTATCAATGAGCGAGTTTGGTGGAAATAATGTTCCACTTATTAATGGAGAAGGAAAAGATTATGTCGATCCTTTACCACAAGCATTAATCTTAACAGCTATCGTTATTGGTTTTGCTGTTACAGCATTTTTACTCGTGCTTATATATAGAACATTTAAGTTGACGAAAGTAAATAGAATAGAAGCGTTACGCGGTGAGGATGAAGATGTAGATGAATAATTTAATATTAGTACCATTACTCGTACCTTTAATTACTGGATTAATATTGTTCTTCTTTAAAGAACGTTTAGCTTTAACAAGACGTATCGCGATAACGAGTTTAGCAATCACAACAATCATAACAGCATGGCTTCTGGTAGAAGTCAGTTTAAATAAAGTACTCGTTATTAACTTTGGTGATTGGCAACCTCCATTTGGTATACAATTTGTCGGAGATGAATTGGCACTTCTATTTACAACTGTTTCTTGTTTTGTTGTAACAGTTATTATATATTTTGGTTTTGGTAAGCGAGAAAGAGTAGCAAATAGATATTTCTTACCATCTTTTATACTATTTTTATTAACAGGTGTAAACGGAAGCTTCTTAACGGCAGATATCTTTAATTTATACGTTATGTTTGAAATTATGTTATTAGCCTCATTTGTATTATTAACACTTGGACAATCTATTGAACAATTAAGAGCGAGTGTTATCTATGTTGTTATTAACGTTGTCAGTTCTTGGTTCTTCTTAATGGGTGTAGCATATTTATATGGAACGTTAGGTACTTTGAACTTTGGACATATCGCAATGCGTATTACTGAAAGTAATCAACCAACGACCGTTACTTTAGTAGCAGTTATTATGATTTTTGTCTTTGGTGGTAAAGCAGCTTTAGTCATGTTTATGTGGTTGCCGAAAGCATATGCAGCTTTAAACACTGAGTTAGCAGCATTGTTTGCCAGCCTTATGACTAAAGTCGGGGTTTATGCATTGATAAGAGTTATGGTGTTGATGTTCGATGAAAAGCCAGAAGTTACACACTTCCTTTTATATATCATGGCTATCATCACAATGATCATCGGCAGTATCGGTGTATTAGGATTTAAAGATATTAAAAAGATTGCAGCGTACCAAGTTATTTTATCAATAGGATTTGCTGTTCTCGGTTTAAGTGCAAATAATAGTGATGGCATCACGGGCGCAATATTCTATGTCAGTCACGATATGATTATCAAAACATTACTATTCTTAATCATTGGTACTTTCGTATTATTATCTGGCACGAGATATTATGATCAATTTGGTGGATTAATTAAATATTATCCGAGTCTAGGGATTATATTCTTTATCACGATTTTATCAATCGGTGGTGTGCCGCCATTTAGTGGATTTCCTGGGAAATTATTAATTATTAAAGGTGCTTTAGATAATGGTTATACAATTGGTGTCATCGTGATGATAATTACAAGTGTCATCGCAATGTACAGTTTACTAAGAATTTTCTTAGTGATGTACTTCGGTAGAAACGATATTCCTAAAGTTGAAAAAGTCCCACTTTCTAAACATAAATTATACGCGATGATTATATTAACAGTAGCTACCATATTATTAGGTATTGCATCACAATATGTATTAAACATTTCAGAATTAGCAGCACAATTTAACATACATGAACAGTCATATATTAAAGAAATTATTCCAAACGTAGAAGTGGAGGCGAAGTAATAATGGCACAGTTGTTATTAAATATTTTAATCGCCTTCTTATGGACGCTGTTCCAAGATGAAGATAAATTTCATTTATCAACCTTTGTTGGTGGATATCTCATTGGTATCTTTATTGTTTATTTAATGCATAGATTCTTTGGACATGTCTTCTACTTGAAAAAGGTTTGGGTAATCTTCAAGTTTATATGTGTTTATAACTATCAACTTGTGACTTCAAGTATGACAACAATCAATTATATTTTATTTAAAACGAACAAAGTTAATCCAGGTCTTGTAACTTATGAAACAACGTTAAAACAAGATTGGGCGATTACATTGTTAACATTGCTTATTATGCTTACACCAGGTTCCGTTGTGCTTAGACTTTCACCTGATGGTAGAAGATTCTTTATACATGCAATTGATATTTCAGATAAAGAAAAAGAAATTTTAACGAAGCAAATTAAGAAATACGAAAAACTAATCTGGGAGGTGCTTAAATAATGTCATTTATCATTTTAGCAATTATCAAAACAGCGCTTGTTATATATGGTATTTCCATTGTTGTCGTACTTCTCAGAATGATCATAGGTCCTACTACCGCAGATAGAGTCATTGCTTTTGATGCTATCGGTGCGATTCTAGTTTCCGTAGTAGGGGTATTAAGCATTATTTATGATACATTCAGTTATTTAGAAGCGAGTTTGATTATCGCAATACTTTCTTTCTTGAGTACAGTAGGTATTTCACGTTTCATAGAAGGGGGTCGTGTCTTTGAATCTAAGCGAGATCGTTAGTCTAATTGCCGCTTTATCAATATTGTTAGGTTCAATAGCAGCACTTATCAGTGCGATAGGAATTGTACGCTTTAGAGATACATTTCTTCGAAGTCATGCCGCTACTAAAAGCTCTACATTATCTGTGTTGCTTACTTTGACAGGTGTGTTTATATATTTCTTAGTGACACAAGAATACTTTAGTGTCCGTACATTATTAACAATACTGTTCTTATATTTAACATCTCCAGTAGCAGGGCATATGATTATTAGAGCAGCTTATAATTCAGGATCATATATGTATATGAAAGAATTTACTAAAAAAGGTACTTCACTAAACTTCAGGTATGATCGTAAAGAAACAAAAAAAGACAGAAGAAGAAGAGCCGAAAAAAGACAAATGATGAACGAAGCATTTTCTAAAAATGATAAAGAAACATTTAGTAAATATAAACAAGTCATGAAAAAAGATGATCCAACATTAAAATAATAGATATTGTTTGAGAAGTGTATGTTATGGGTGTCGTTAGGGACAGAATTCTGAGAAATGTCCGTAAGGATACGAGTTCTAATTACCAGAATTCAGAATAATGATAGTTAAATACACAAAAAAAGAGGTCGAGATGATTAAATCTCGACCTCTTTTTTCATTATTTCATACTGTTATGAATAGCTTCTGCATTGTGTTCCATCATGTTGTAATATGAGTTACCTTTAGAGTCTTTTTTACCGATTGAATCTGTAAATACTTCATCTTTAATGTTGAGGTTTGTTTCTTCTGCTAATGTCTGCATACTTTTCTTATCAACACTTGTTTCGACGACTAATGATTTTAAATCGTGGTCTTTCACAAATTTAATGGCTTGTTTCATTTGGTCTGGTGTACCTTGTTTTTCTGTATTAATCTCCCATATATATCCTGGTGTAATATGATAGCTTTTCGCAAAGTATTTAAATGCACCTTCACTTGTTATAAAAGCACGTTTATCTTCAGGAATATCATTGAATGCTGTCATCATTTTATGATGTAGTTTATCTAATTTATTCGTGTATTTCTCAGCATTATCTTTAAATTGTTTACTGTGATCTTTATCTATATCACTTAAGTGCTTTTCAATTGTATTTACGTATTTTATACCATTTTCAATGCTTAACCAAGCATGTGGATCGATTTTATTTTTATCGCCTTCTCCACCTTTTAAATAAATAGGCGTAACGTCTTCAGTTGCTTGAATAACATTTTTGTCTGAGATTTTTTTACCTGCTTGTTCTAATGCTTTTTCAAACCAACCATTTCCACTTTCAAGATTAAAACCATTATATATAATGACATCTGCATCTGTTAAAGCTTTGACGTCTTTAGGTTTGATTTCATATTCGTGAGGGTCTTGTCCAATAGGTACGATACTTGTAACTTTTGCGTCAGATTTTGTTACTTCTTTTGTCATATCAGCTAATATTGAGTTTGTTGTTACAACTTTTAAATTTTTATCGTCATTTGAAGACGACGCATTACAAGCACTTAATAAAATAATAACAACGAGTAAAGGCATAAATAACTTTTTCATGTTTAACCTCCTAAGCAAATTTTATTTTCATTTTATGTATGGTGAATGTAATCATATATACAAAGCAGCAGACTAATACGATACACGCGCCACTTGGTAAGTTATAAAGGTAGCTAACATACATGCCACAGGCCGCACATATTGCACTAATAATACTTGCGACAATCATCATTGATTTTAATGATTTAGTTATTAAAAATGCAGCTGAACTCGGTGTAATGAGTAGTGCAACGACAAGTATAATGCCCACTGTTTGTAAACTAGCAACTGTTACGAGCGCCAATAGCATCATGACAAAATAATGAATGAATTTTACATTTAAACCACTCATTCTAGCTGCAATAGGGTCAAATGTTGATAAATGCAAGGGTTTGTAAAATAATATGACACAAGCGATAACAATCAGACTGACAATACTCGTTGTATAAAATGCACTTGAAGTTACTGCTAGTATGTTCCCGAATAAAATATGATATAAATCAGTAGAGGAGTTAATTTGACTTATGATAATAATTCCAAGGGAAAAGAATGCAGTAAAGATAATACCAATAGCTGCGTCATTTTTAGTTTTAGAGTGTTGGGCAATATAACCTATCAGAAAGCTCGTTAACATACCCGTGAACAAGGCTCCTATAAACATTGGGATGTTTAATACATAGCTTATTGCAACACCAGGTAGTACAGCGTGGCTCATAGCATCACCCATTAAAGATAAACCTCTTAATATTATGAGGCTACCTACAATGCCACAGACAACACCAACTATAATTGCAGTAATCAGTGCTCGACTTAAAAAATTATATTGTATTAGGGATGAGATAAATTCATTAATCATGGTGTAACGCCTTCCTTTAGAAATACTTCTTTAATATTGTGTTCTGTTAAAGCTTCAGATGCTGAGCCAAAAAATTTAATAGTTCGATTGAGGAGGATGATTCTATCAAAATATAATTTGGCTTTTTGAATATCATGATGAACAATGATGATGAGTTTTCCTTCTGACTTTAATCTTCTAAGCATGTTTATCATGATTTCTTCACTCTTAAAATCAATGCCGACAAATGGTTCATCGAGACATAATAAATCACTGTCTTTCATTAAAGACTTTGCTAAAAGAACACGTTGTAATTGTCCACCACTTAATTGATTTAATGTCTTATCTTTTAATGAAGTAAGTTGTAACTCTGACATTAATTGATCCCTTTTTTGATAAGCTTCCTTTTTTAACGGTCTAAACCAACCTGATGTAGCATAGTAGCCTGTTAACAAACTATCTTGAACAGTGATAGGGAAATCTAGATCTAATTGATTTCTTTGAGGAATATACGTTAACTGTTTCAACTGTTGGTTTATCGGTTTGTCTTGCCAATAAACTTCACCTGATGCCTTAAATTCACCCAAAATCGATTTAATAAATGAAGATTTTCCTGCACCATTTGGTCCCATTATGCCAATTAATTCACCCGTAGATTTAATTGTTAAATTAATATCATGCAATATGTGCTGTTGACCTAAATATAAATTCAAATTTTTTACCTGCAACATGTTATCACCTTTTCTAAAAATAAGTTTAGGTTAACCTAAACTATAATTTGATTATATTAGAAAATTATCTAAAGTCAAGAGATAGCCTGTAAAAATAAATCGTGGTACAATAAATATACGATAATAAAAGTGAGGTCAGAGTAGATGTTGACTGAAGAACAAGAAGACTACTTAAAAGCGATTTTTGGATTAAATGGCACAACAGATTACGTATCCAATAAGAATTTAGCGCAAGATTTAAATATTAAACCTTCATCAGTAAGTGAAATGATGTTACGTTTGAAAAAGGATGATTATGTAGATATTCGTCCATATAAAGGTGTGAAATTAACTCAAAAGGGTTTAGATCATACAACAAATATTATTAAAAGACATAGACTAATAGAGCGATTCTTAATAGAAGAACTTGAATATACTTGGGATGAGGTTCACGAAGAAGCAGAAATACTTGAACATCGTGTATCTGACCGTTTTATAGATAAGATAGATAAGTTAATGGGTTACCCAACAACTTGTCCGCATGGTGGTATTATTCCAAGAGAGAATCAAATAGAAGAAATTTATAACACATCATTAAATGAGTTTGAAATTGGAGATGACGTTGAAATTAAACGTGTAATGGATTACGTGAATCTCCTAGATTATTTAAGTAATCAAGAATTGCATATTGGAGATGTAGTAACAATTAGCAATAAAGATAGCTTAAACCAACTCATAGAACTTAAACTTGAAGATAAAACAATTATGATAAGCGAAACAAATGCATCATATTTGTTTGGTATAAAAACAGCTTAATAAGTAAAAACCAGCAGAAATTCAAACGAATGAATTTCTGCTGGTTTTTTGTTAATGGATACAATATAACGCACGAAGACTAAGAGATATCGTGCGCTAAGGTACAAAATCAGGATGTAACGCACGAAGACTGAGAGATATCGTGCGCTAAGGTACAAAACCAGGGTGTAACGCACGAAGACTCCGAGATATCGTGCGCTAAGGTGCAAAATCAGAGTGTAACGCACGAAGACTCCGAGATATCGTGCAGTAAAGTATAAAGTCGAATTATACTACGCGAAGACTTCATATTAAAAGTTCCAATATCTATGGCCATAAAATATTAAAAGTATACATAACCGCATATACATTAATTGCTATCCATATGACACTAAAGAAAATAGTTGGAATTTTAGTGAGCTGTTTTAACTGACTACCATCCCATTCTTGTCTTGAACGAGAGAATGTTAATAGGAATATTGTAATACTTGATTGTGCGACTTCACCTAATAATGTTCCTAAACTAATGTGATAAATATACGTAATGATTTGTCCAAAGCCATGTATATTCGGTGCAGACAGTACTTCATATAAAGCTACTGCAATAATGACGAGAATGATACTTGGGATAAATTTCTTAGATGTTAATATGACATAGAATAAAAACATAATCAGAAGAATGATTAAGAAAATTGGTCCGAATGTGTGATGTTTAAGCCATACACCTAAAATCAACATAATTGGCGGCATGATATAACCGAATAAAGTCGTTATAAATTGATTTAATCGTGATTTAGAACCAGTAACGGCGTAACCTTGTCTACCGGTTTCCATACGCTCTTTACGACGCCAAACAACTACGAGGTCTTTAGGCTTACCACCTGATAGTTTATTTGCTATAACATGACCCATCTCATGGATGAGTATTGGAAAATATCCTAGAATAATATCGATTAAACTTAAAATGGGTTGTTGTCTTCTATGATGAACAAATACATATATAAGCGCGATGATCGTTATCGTTGTTAAGGATAAATTAATTGGTTCTGATAGAAAGTTCGGTAAAAATTGAATCAAAAAAACGTCACCTCGTATTGAATAGTTTAAGACTATTCTACACTAAAGTGACGTTTTTGTTGTCGGACTTAAGACTTAATATCCGTTATTATTTTTTCTTACGCTTGATTAACCAAGTTAATAAAAGGATAATACCGACAGCAAGTAAAATAGATGCTGTCATAATAATAGGTCTATTATCAGTGCTTGTAACTTTTTTCTTTGTTTCGTTAAATTTATGTTTACTTGGTGTTTCTACTTTTACAGATGGTGGACCATAGCTATCATCGATATAAGATCGGTTATAATCAATGCTTGCACGTCCATCTTGAAGTACAACTTTATAATCTACGCCTTTACGAACGACATCATATAAATCTTCTGTTACATAATATTTCTTGCCATTAATTTTTTGAGTCCCTTTAGATAATACTTTTTTCCATTCATATTCTTTAAATGATTTTTCCATCAAGCTATTACCCATCATATTACGTTCTTTCTCACCACCGACACTATTATAGTCTCCGGCACCAAAGAGAATTTGATTAATTCTTAATCCATCTCTTTTAGTAGAAAGACTGTGGTTATAGTCCGCTGTGTCACTAGAACCCGTTTTTAGACCATCTGTACCTTTAAGTGACATATCTGCACCTTCAAGTGAATGATTATACGTATAATATGTAACGTAGTGAACAGTAGGGGCAACTTTTTTAGTGTATTCTAAAATATCAGGATACTGTTTTACAAGGTGTTGCGTTAAAATTGCATAGTCTCTAGATGTTGAATAATTATCCTCATCTGATTGATATCGTTTTGCTTTATATTCTAATAATAAATTATTAGAAGCACCGTTGGCATTGTAGAATTTTGTATGTTCCATACCTAATTTCTTTGCTGTTTCATTCATGTAGTCAACAAAGTCAGAATCTAAATCCTTTTTTTGTTGTTTAGATGCAGTATTTTTATTGGAGTCTTTATCTTTTTTATCTATCTTTTTAGCAGAAGCTAAGTTCTCAGCTTTCATCGTTTCTCTTCCTAAAATCATCGCACCTGCATTTGAAGAGTTAGAAACGGTTATTTGCATAAGTTCAGAGATTGTATATACATCTCCTGGATACAATTTTGTATTACTTAATTCTGGTAATGTAGATAAACGATATTCTTCATCCGTCATTTTAACTTTAGCATTTTTATCAAGTTTACCACTATTGATTGCTTTCTCAGTTAAATATAATGTCATTAATTTAGACATACTTGCTGGATACCATTTAGCATCTATTTTATATTCATACATAATTTGACCAGTCTCAGAACTATAGTTAATAGCGCCTTCAGGTTCATAGATTTCACCGAGTGAGTATCCATTTTCATTGGCTACTTGTGTTGGTGATTTCGGATTATCCGCTGCATAAGTATTTTGAGTTACCGATATGCTCAATATAAGTAATGCAAAAAATAATAATAGACTTTTTTTCATGGATAAGACCTCTTTATTTATTTTTAAAATTAACTATATCATTCTAACATATATTAATTAACTACCCTACAATAAGATAACAAATGAACGTTAATTTTTTGTGAACATATTTTAAATTTGGTATGTATAATCTCAATGCTGTAAAATATAACTATATCATTAACTTTAGTGAAGAGGTTATTAAAATGACAAAACAAAATCCTCTGCTTTATTTACTAAAAAAGGTAGACTGGCCTAAAAAATTAGTGTTTACGGCTATGACACTTTCAATTTTAGGTAGTCTTAGTGGTTTGCTTGTACCATTATTTACTGGGAAATTAGTAGATACATTTAATGCAGAAAGTTTAGATTTAAGAATGGTTTGGCTTTTTATAGGCGTATTTTTAGTAAATGCAGTCTTGAGTGGTATCGGGACATATTTACTAAGCAAGATTGGTGAAAAAACAATTTATTCAATTAGGGAAAAGCTCTGGAAGCATTTAATCAATTTGAAAATGAGTTTCTTTGACAAAAATGAAAGTGGACAATTGATGAGTAGAATTACAGATGATACGAATGTGATTAACTTATTTATCTCTGAAAAAGCACCTAGCGTATTACCATCATTGTTAACACTTATTGGTTCGATAGTGATGTTATTTATTTTAGATTGGCAAATGACGCTCATGACGTTCCTAATCTTACCAATATTTATAGGAATAATGGTACCTTTAGGACGAAAAATGGGTAAAATCTCAAGAGACACACAAACTGAGATTTCTAGATTCAGCGGTATATTAGGAAGAGTGCTGACTGAAATGAAATTAGTTAAAGTGACAACATCAGAAGAAAAAGAACTCGAAAAAACAAAAGGAACTTTATTAGGTATATATGATCTTGGTTTAAAAGAAGCTAAAATCAGAGCAATCATTTCCCCGCTTTCAGGCGTTATTATGACGTTAACAGTGGCTGTGATACTTGGTTTTGGTGGTATTAGAGTTTCGAGTGGAGCGATTACTGCAGGTACATTGGTCGCAATGATATTCTATGTCGTGCAATTATCAGCGCCAATTTTGAATTTTTCAATGTTTTTAACGGATTATAAGAAAGCTGTCGGCGCAAGTGAACGTATCTATGAGATTTATCAAGAAGAAGCGGAAAAAAGAGGTGATGATCATAATCAACCGATTACGAATCATCAAGATATTACATTTGAAAATGTTTCATTTGGATATGAAGCTCATTCCGTTATTAAAGATTTATCTTTATCTATTCGATCTGGAGAAGTTACGGCATTTGTTGGTCCTTCTGGCTCAGGAAAAAGTACGCTGTTTAGTTTAATTGAAAGACTTTATCCAATCGATTACGGCCAAATATTATATGGAAACCAACCAATAGATGATATATCTTTAAAATATTGGCGACAGAAAATTGGATATGTTATGCAATCTAATGCAATGATGTCAGGGACGATAAGAGATAATTTAACATATGGTGTCTATTCAGAAGTAGAAGAAGAAACACTTGTACACTATACGAAGATGGCACGATGTTATGATTTTATAATGGCATTTCCACAAGGGTTTGATACAGAAATCGGTGAAAGAGGTACAAAATTATCTGGCGGGCAAAGACAACGTATAGATATCGCACGGAGTTTCATTAAGAATCCAGATATTTTACTATTAGATGAAGCGACAGCTAATTTAGATAGTGAAAGTGAATTCTACATTCAACAAGCATTAAATGAATTAATGAAAGATCGCACAACTATTGTGATTGCACATAGACTTGCTACGATTAAAAAAGCCAATCAAATTGTATTTTTAGATAAAGGTCAAATTACAGGTGTAGGTACACATCAAGAATTATTAGCATCTCATGAAAAGTATAGACATTTTGTAAATACGCAAAGTTTAACTGAATAATATAGTATTGAACAAGATCTTAGAAAAATATTTCAGGATCTTGTTTTTATTATAAAAAGTTAAAAAAATATGAGAAATAATGAAAACGCAACCATTTAGATAGGGCAAAGGATTCAATAAAAATCAAAAAACCAGTAGTAAATAAATCGTGAATATTTTCACAAAATACACATAAAACCTATTGACCTCAAGAAATTGAGGTGCTATATTTACATTGTGAAAAGAATCACAAAAGTTAAAGATGCGCATCTTGAAAAATAAAAATAAGAAAGAAGTTGTTCATTGTGCTACTAAATAATATAAATCCATTAGACAACGTTACACTATCAGCAATTGTTGCTAGTATACCGATTATATTATTTCTATTATGTTTAACAGTTTTTAAAATGAAAGGTATTTATGCATCTATTACGACACTTATTGTAACTTTAGTCATTGCATCATTTATCTTCGAATTACCACATACTGTGGCGATTGGTGCTATAACAGAAGGATTCTTTCAAGGTATTCTTCCAATAGGCTATATTGTCGTAATGGCAGTATGGTTATACAAAGTTTCAATTGGTACAGGACAATTCAGTATCATTCAAGATAGTATTTCAGGTATTTCTCAAGACCAACGTATCCAATTATTATTAATAGGTTTTAGCTTTAATGCATTTTTAGAAGGTGCCGCTGGTTTTGGTGTCCCTATCGCAATATGTAGTGTATTGTTAATTCAAATTGGTTTTAAACCTTTACAGGCAGCAATGCTTTGTTTAATTGCTAACGGAGCAGCAGGCGCTTTTGGTGCTATAGGTATTCCAGTTGGTATTATAGATAGTTTAGGTCTTCACGGTAATATCTCAGCGCTTGAAGTATCACAGATTTCAACACTTACACTCCCAATCCTGAACTTCTTTATTCCGTTTTTACTTGTCATGATATTAGATGGATTTAAAGGTGTGAAAGAAATTTTACCGATGATACTTGTTGTAAGTACAACATATACTGGCTTACAAATATTGATTACGTATTTCCAAGGTCCAGAATTGGCTGATATTATACCACCATTATTATCAATGGTTGCATTAGCAATTTTCTCAAAATATTACCAACCTAAAAATATTTTCAGAGTTTCAGATCAAGAAGTATTGGAAACAAAGAAACATTCTGTTAAATCCATTATGTATGCATGGAGCCCATTCTATATTTTAACGATTTTTGTCATGATATGGAGTGCACCATTTTTCAAAGCTTTATTTGCTGAAGGTGGTTTACTTTCTTCATTAGTATGGAATATAAATATTCCAGGAACATTTAATGAAATTACAAATAAACTGATTACATTAAAAATCGACATATTTAGTGCAACAGGTACTGCAATATTAATTTCAGTAGTGATCACAATACTCATTTCGAAACACTTTAAGTTCAGTGATGCCTTTAATTTATTAGGCGTAACAATTAAAGAACTTTGGTTACCAATTTTGACAATCTGTTTTATTTTAGCTATCGCGAAAATTACAACTTATGGTGGACTTACAGGTGCAATGGGACAAGGTATTGCAAAAGCTGGTAACATCTTCCCGATACTATCTCCAGTATTAGGTTGGATAGGTGTATTCATGACTGGTTCAGTTGTAAATAACAACACATTGTTTGCACCAATTCAAGCATCAGTAGCTAGTCAAATTGGTACAAGTGGACCATTGTTAGTTGCTGCAAATACAGCAGGTGGTGTAGCAGCTAAATTAATCTCACCACAATCTATCGCAATTGCAACAGCTGCTGTTAGAGAAGTTGGTAAAGAGTCTGAATTGCTCAAAATGACTTTGAAATATAGCGTAGGATTCTTAATATTCATCTGTATATGGACATTTATTTTAACAATAATTTTATAAATATAAATTGAGGAGCGATTATAATGAAACAATTCAAAGGTAAAAAAGTCGTATTAGTAGGTAATGGTGCAGTAGGTTCAAGTTATGCATTTTCAATGATAAACCAAGGTATTTGTGATGAATTTGTCATCATAGACTTAGATAAAAAGAAAGTAATCGGCGATGTAATGGATTTAAATCATGGTACAGTATATGGTCCTTCACCAATTAAAGTTAAATCAGGTGATTATAAAGATTGTCATGATGCAGACTTAGTTGTGATTTGTGCAGGTGCAGCTCAAAAACCAGGTGAAACAAGACTAGATTTAGTAGCAAAAAATATGAAAATTTTCAAATCAATCGTTACTGAAATTATGGATTCAGGATTTGATGGTATATTCTTAATTGCAACTAACCCAGTAGATGTATTAACATATGCAACTATGAAATTCTCAGGTTTATCAAAAGAACGTGTAATCGGATCAGGTACTATATTAGATACAGCAAGATTTAGATATTTATTAAGTGAAGAATTCGATGTCGCACCACAAAGTGTTCATGCAAATATTATTGGTGAACATGGTGATTCAGAATTACCAGTTTGGTCTCATGCCAATATTGCAGGTAAACCATTAAGAAGTATTATTGAAAAAGATGAAACACGCAAACATAGAGTAGAAGAAATATTTGTACAAACTCGTGATGCAGCATATGAAATTATTGAAGCAAAAGGTGCAACTTATTATGGAGTAGCAATGGGGTTAATGCGTATTACAAAAGCTATTTTGAACAACCAAGATGTGGTGTTAACAGTGTCTGCATATTTAGAAGGCGAGTATGGACATGAAGGTGTATATATAGGCGTACCAGCACTTATAAACAGATCAGGCATTAGAGAAGTTATCGAAATGCCATTAGATGAAGAAGAAAAATCATTATTTGATAACTCTGTTAAAGTGTTAAAAGATATACAAGAACCCTTTGAAAAAGAATTTTAAGAGAAAGATATATCAGGGGTTTAATATACGAAGACAGTAGTACCGACAAAATCTAGAAACGATTTTGTCGGTACTTTTTTGGTGGTGACAGTTTGAATTAAGTGGCGAATGTGAAAATGAAGGGGATTGAAGATATAAGATAGTGGAAGATGTGAGTTAAAGGAGGAATAAACACACGAGTTGTGGCTTAATGTCTGAATAAAGCCAAGAGATAGTCCAAGTCATGGCTTAAGTCCTGAATAAAGCCAAGAGATAGCCTAAGTCATAGCTTAAGTCCTGAATAAAGCCAAGAGATAGCCTAAGTCATGGCTTAACGCTCTAATTAAGCCAAGACATCACCTATTTCTCTCTCCTCTATCACTTCACTCAATTCAAACTACTTTCTTCACATCACCGTTATACATCCATTATATGATTCGTCTTCTATTTATAATCGGCATGTTGAGGGGATTTGAGGATTGTGGTAGTATCTATATGTCTGTTAAAAAATATAGAGGAGGTAAGGTCATGAAAAATAGAATTTTACGAGATATGATATTAATTTTGGCAGGATCTTTTATTTTTGCTACGGGTGTTAATGCCTTTATCATTTCTGCTAATTTAGGTGAAGGTGGCGTAACTGGGGTTTCTTTAATCTTACTTTATGCATTCGACATTTCACCTGCATGGTCTACGTTTATTTTAAATGCTATTTTAATTGCGTTAGGTTATAAATTTTTAAGCAAGAGAAGTACTGTTTATACGATAATAGCTGTTATTGCTATTTCTGTATTTCTAGGTCTAACTGACTCTTGGATTGTGCATACGAATGAAATTTTAATTAACACAATCTTTGGTGGTTTCATGGTTGGTCTAGGTATAGGACTAATTGTATTATCTGGTGGTACGACTGCTGGAACGACGATTCTTGCTCGAATAGCGCATAAGTATTTAGACGTTAATACATCATATGCTCTATTATTCTTTGACCTTATCGTCGTGATGTTCTCACTTACTGTAATGCCTTTAGAAAAAGCGTTACTTACAGTGATTTCATTATATGTAGGAACAAAAGTGATGGACTTTGTAATTGAAGGTCTAAATCCTAAAAAAGCCGTTACAATCATTTCTCAAAATCCCGATCAAATCGCTAAAATGATTGATGAACAAATTGGTCGTGGTTGTACGATTCTAAATGGTAGAGGCTATTATTCTAAGAAAGATACAGATGTCTTATATGTCGTTATTGCGAAGACACAACTTTCTAGAACAAAACGCATGATTAGAAAATTTGATGAAAATGCATTTGTCGTTGTCCATGACGTAAGAGACGTTCTTGGAAATGGATTTTTAGTAGATGAATAATAATGTTAAGAGGTTGGAATACGTTAAGTGTTCCAACCTCTTTTTGTGAACGGAATACGAAAATATTCAGAAAATGATAGAAAAAGATACTATTAAATGCTATAATACATGAATATGAATGATGATAATGATTATCATTTACAGATATATACAATTAATGAAAATGTCATATAAATAGAGTTAATTTTAATGGAAAGAGGGTTCTTTATGAATCGTTTAACGGGAGAAGCTATTTCAATAGGTTATGGTGAAAAATTAATAGTTAATGAATTGAATCTTGAAATACCAGATGGCAAAGTGACTTCTATAATTGGACCAAATGGTTGCGGTAAGTCTACTTTATTAAAAGCTTTAAGCCGTATATTAAATGTACAAACGGGTCAAGTGTTGTTAGATGGTAAGAATTTACATTCAACTTCAACTAAAGAAATAGCTAAAAAAATTGCTATTTTGCCACAATCTCCTGATGTTGCAGATGGATTAACAGTTGGAGAACTTGTATCTTATGGTAGATTTCCTCATCAAAAAGGTTTCGGTAGATTATCTAAACAAGATAAAGAGGAAATTGAATGGGCTTTAAATGTAACAGGTACGCATGAATTTAAATATAGATCGATTAACGATTTAAGTGGTGGTCAAAGACAACGTGTTTGGATTGCAATGGCTCTCGCACAAAAAACAGATATCATCTTTTTAGATGAACCAACTACTTATTTAGATATTTCACACCAATTAGAAATTTTAGAGCTTGTACAAGAATTAAATAAAGAACAAGGTTGTACAATTATTATGGTATTACATGATATTAACCAAGCAATTCGTTTTTCAGATCATTTAATTGCTATGAAATCTGGTGAAATTGTTGCACAAGGTCAAACAGAAGAAGTTTTAACAAATGAAATATTGGAAGAAGTCTTCAATATTGATGCAGAGCTCTCTACAGACCCACGAACTGGAAAACCAATGCTTGTAACATATAACTTATTATGTAAGCACTATACGAAGTTATAAAGGATGGCAACTCAATGACTCAGACTAAATCATTAAAAGTTAATCGCTATCCCATTATATTAACAGTTACAATCATGTTACTTGTAGCTGTTTTACTTCTGTCATTTTTATTTGGTGCAAAGACGACTTCGATACAAGTGGTTTATGATGCGATTTTTCATTATAATCCAAAAATAGAAGAACATAATATATTAAGAGAAATAAGAATTCCGAGAGAAATAGGTGCTGTCATTGTTGGTATGGCACTTGCTGTATCCGGTGCTGTCATGCAAGGTGTTACACGTAATGGCTTAGCTGACCCTGGTTTATTAGGGCTTAATGCTGGTGCGAGTATGATGCTTGCTTTAACTTTAGCCGTTATACCTAATGCAGGTTATTTCACATTAATGCTTGCTGGATTTGTAGGTGCTGGTATAGGTGGCATACTCGTTATGAGTGTAGGCTCATCTAAACGAGGTGGGTTCAGCCCAATGAGATTAGTACTTGCTGGTGCTGCAGTATCTGCGCTTTTAACAGCTGCAAGTGAAGGAATTGCTTTAATATTTAGATTAAATCAAACATTAACATTCTGGAGTGTTGGTGGTGTAAGTGGTACAACTTGGAAACAACTTATGATCTCTACACCGATTGTTATTGTTATTTTAATTGTCCTTATTATCATGAGTAGACAACTTACAATACTTAGTTTAGGTGATACACTTTCAAAAGGATTAGGTCAAAATAGTACATTTGTTAGATACACGAGTCTAATTGCTACAATGTTCCTAGCAGGTATAGCGGTTTCAATCGTTGGACAAATCGCATTTGTCGGATTAATGGTGCCACATATTGTTCGATTCATGGTTGGAACTGATTATAAACGTGTGATACCTTTATCAGCAGTTCTTGGAGGTTTTATCCTGTTATTTGCAGATATGATTGCAAGAATGTTAGGAGAAGCACCTATTGGAGCTGTTATCTCAATTATCGGTGTGCCGTTCTTCCTTTATCTTGTAAGAAGGGACGGTAAAATATTATGATACATCCTAAAATAATTAAAAAGCAGCGTATTACATTTATTATATTAGTTATCGCACTTATTGCTTCTATGGGATTTGCTATGACAACTGGTGAATTTAATATGTCCTTTACACAATTTTTTAAGACGATTTTTGGACAAGGTAATGAACTAGATACAATGGTATTATTTGAATTCAGAATGCCTAGAATGCTCATCACAATACTTGCAGGTGCAAGTTTAGCGTTAAGTGGTGCAATCCTACAAAGTATTACCAAGAACCCTTTAGCAGAACCAGGTATTCTTGGTATTAATGCAGGAAGCGGGTTTATGATTACACTATTTCTTGTTGTTGGTACGATAAAAGCAGGAGATTTTGTATATGTATTACCAATTGTAAGTATGCTCGGCGGTTTAGCAACTGCAATGGTTATTTTCATATTCAGTCATAAACGTGGAGAAGGTATAAACCCTGTAAGAATGGTCTTAATAGGTGTAGGTTTATCTACTGCTCTGAGTGGTGCATCTATTACAATTATGTCTACATTTGATCAAGATCAAATGGAATTTATCGCAAGATGGTTTGCAGGTAATATATGGGGAGATGAATGGCCGTTTGTGTTCGCATTTATCCCATGGTTAGCTATTGTCATGCCATTCTTATTCTATAAAGCAAATGTATTAAATGTATTAAGTACGAATGAACAAATATCCGTTTCTTTCGGTATTAATAATAATAAAGAAAGAATACTACTTGTATTCTTAGCTGTTGTATTATCATCAGCTGCAGTTTCAGTAGCAGGCGGAATTGGTTTCGTCGGCTTAATGGGACCACATATAGCAAGAAGTATTGTTGGACCGAGACACCAATTATATTTACCAATTGCAGTGTTAAACGGTGCGATTTTACTTGTTGTAGCAGATACAATTGGTAAAATTGTATTAGAACCTAACGGACTTCCAGCAGGTATTATTGTTGCAATAGTTGGTGCTCCTTATTTCTTATACTTAATGCAAAAATCAACGCATATATAATAATGAACTCTCTTTCTATAATGGAAGAGAGTTTTTTATTTTTTAATTACTACAAATTTTAAGATTTATTAACATGTTCCAAAAAAGTTTACTTAAATTATAAAATTTAGTTTTCAAAATCGTTTTAGGGGTATAACTATGAGTAGTAATAGAACTTTACATAGGAGGTGCAGTTGCCAGTGAGAAGATTAAAGAATTTTTTCCTAGGCTTATTCATAATAGTAGTTGTAGGCACGCTTCTTTTTATGTACTTGGATATTAGCCAAATTAAGAGCTATCAACAAGAATTATTAAAATATAATTGGTTTGAACCAACGTTGATTGCTTGTGCAGGTGTATTAATATTCTTTGGTATATTGATGTTCTTTGCAACATTTAAACCAACACATAAAAAGCCAGGCTTACATCGTGACTATGAGGATGGTCACATTTATATTACGAGAAATTCAGTTGAAAAATGTGTTTATCGTACTATTCAAAAATACGATGAAGTACGTCAACCAAATGTTATTTCTAAACTGTATAATAAGAAAAATAAATCTTATGCAACAATCAAAGCTGATTTCTTTGTGGTTTCAGATACAGGCCAAATTCAAACATTAACGGATCGAATTAAATCAGATATTAAGGAAAATGTTGAGCATTTCTCAGAAATACCTGTAAAAAATATTGAGATTAATGTCAGAGATCAAAAATCGAGTGACACAAGAGTTTTATAAGACTAAGGATAGGAGGTTCCGATTATGCCAAATTCAAATCAAGATCCAAATCAATTCATTAATTTTATTAAAGAATATAAATGGAGAATTATTGGTTTTATCGCAATGTTAATATTAGCAGTACTATTTTTAACAATTGGTTTTTGGAAAACAGTTTTAATCCTAGTCCTATGTTTAATAGGTGTAGGATTGGGGTATATTAAAGATTGTACACAGCAGTTCTTAAATTTCTTAAATAGAATAAGTTAGACTGCTTACAATATAAATAATGCAAATAAACAAATTATAAATTAAAGGGAGAGAATCTATTATGGCAAACGTAGACAACAACAAAGTAAAAAGTAGTTACAATGAACAAACAGGGGTAAATGAACAAGAGCGCGAAGCTCAACAACAACAAGCTCAAGCTCAAGAGCAACAATTTTCAAATACATTATCATTTTCAGATGAAGTAGTAGAAAAAATTGCTGGAATTGCTGCTAGAGAGGTTAGAGGTATTTTAGATATGAAAGGCGGCTTTGCTTCTAGCTTAACTGATCGTTTCACATCTGGAAATAACGTAACGCAAGGGGTTTCTGTTGAAGTAGGAGAAAAACAAGCAGCTGTAGATTTAAAAGTAATTTTAGAATATGGTGAATCAGCTCCTAAAATCTTCAAAAAAGTTGCGGACTTAGTTAAAGAGCAAGTTAAACATATGACTGGACTTGAAGTTGTTGAAGTAAATATGCACGTTGATGATGTTATGAGTAGAAAAGAATACGAACAAAAGAACGCATCATCAGATGAAGAAAGCCAATCAAAAAGCAATAAAGAATTACAATAAAGTATAAAAAAAGCGAGTGAGATAAATATCTCACTCGCTTTTTTTATGCTTTTTGCGTCTTTGGTTGTTTCTTAATCGTTAAACAAATTAGGAATGCAATGAAGCTCAATGCACCAGCTACATATAGACTAGATACTACATTAAAGTATGATACAAATATACCACCTAATAATGAACCAGCGCCTATTCCTGCATTTAAACTAGACATGTTCCAACTCATTGCCGCACTTGTATCTCCTTCAATTTGAGAGATGATACCGATTTGGATAGGTGGATTTGATCCCCATTGGACAATATTCCAAGCAAATACGCCTATTAATGTAATAACAAGTATAGGTAAGAATTGTTCAAATACAAGCATTAGTACTGTATAAGTACTTAATGAAATTAATAGCCACTTTTTACTGCCTAATGCATCTGTAATATATCCACCTAATGAAGTACCAATAATTGCACCGATACCAGCTACGAGTAGTACAAGTGATACGATATTTAAATCATATCCATACACAGATAGTAACGGACTAATATATGTTACGACAACATAATTTGCCGCTAATATAAGGAAAGTTATGCTTAAATATTTTACAATTTCTAACGGATGAACGACTTTATAATCTTGGCTTTGATTAGAAGATTCTACTGTATCTATTTTATTACTTGCTACATTAAAAATAATAAGTATAAGTGCAATAATCCCTACTGTAGATATAAATACAAATGACATTCTCCAACCTACTAAATCACCTATTTTAGTGCCTAGAGGAACACCAAGTACGTTAGCTGCACTGAAACCAGTATAAACAAGTCCAATCATTTTCCCGCGTTCGCTTGGATTTGAATACACAACAGTTAAAGATAAAATCTTCACGACAATAATAGCAGCAGCCGCTGAAGATAATACTCTACCTATTACTAGTATTGTAAAGTTAGGTGAAATCGCAATTATTCCGTTTCCTAAAATAAATATAGCCATACTTACTAATAATACAGTCTTTGGTGAGACGTTTTTAGTGAGTTTAACAAGTATGGGACCACTAATTGCGAATGTTAATGCATAAACTGTTACAAGTTGTCCTACAATTGCTTCTGATACATTCAAATCTTTACTCATTAAAGTAAGTATACCTGCAATCATTAGTTCAACCATTCCCACAACAAATACGCTTAACATAAATGTAATTAATCGAGGTTTCGACATCATATAACTCCTTCTCTTTGACATATAATCATGATTATAACAGTGTGATTTGTAAAAATACAGATAAAATTTAATACCCGAACAATCAGAAATTTAAGGTGTTTTTAAGGTATAAAATGAAAGATTTAATTGGAATTGATCTATATATTATACGGATAATAAATAGATGTTTGAAAATTAAAAATATTTAAAGAAAAATTATAATAAATACATTGGTATATTATGATTAATAATTCTTTTATTTTTACTAAAAATAATGACAGCGCTTACATAAAAATATATAATACAATTAGAGATGAATAGTATTGAATATTTATTAATTTTTGTGTATAGTTAGTCTTGCGAAAAGGAGAGAAAGTATGAAAGAGACGAGCGTTTTAGTAGGAAGGTTAAAGTTTATTATATTATCAGTGTTAGGAATATATTTATTTTTAGTTCCCGTTACGGTAACTGACGATAAAGGGGAGAAAGAAACAAGTTTACCTGTTGCATACCTTGCAAATACAGCTTTAGATTGGATAGGTGACTATGCCGGACTAATTATAATGCTTTTAATTAGTTTCTCTGCAGTAATGACATTAATCTATTCTACGATATTCAGTACTTCTACTAAGAGATCTATAGCGAACGAATTGTTTAACGTCAATTGGATTTGGGTCGTAATTAGAATAATAGGTGCGATATTTGCAATATTCATTTATTTCGATTTTGGACCTGGTATAGTTGTAAATGAAAATACTGGATTAATGGTTTACAATGATTTATTACCAACATTGCTTGCAGTATTCTTCTTTGCAGGTTTGTTTTTACCATTATTAATGGACTTTGGTTTATTAGAATTTTTAGGACCAATGTTTGCGCCAATTATGAGACCAGTATTTAAATTACCTGGTAGATCAACTGTTGATAATCTAGCTTCATTTATTGGTGATGGAACTGTAGGCGTAATGATTACAAGTCAACAATATGAACAAGGCTTTTATACACGTCGAGAGGCAACTGTCATTGCGACAACATTCTCTGTTGTATCCATCACATTTGCAATTGTCATTGCTCAAACAATTGGCTTAATGGATTATTTCTTTAAATTTTATTTATCCGTTATTTTAGCTTGTGTTGTAGCAGCTTTTATAATGCCTAGAATTTGGCCACTTAAACAAATTCCAGATAAGTATTCAAACGGTAGCACTGAGCAATTAAATGAATCAATTCCTAAAACACATAATCCAATATCATGGGGATTTGAACAAGCAACTCAAAAAGCTGTAAAATCACCTGACTTTAAACAATTCATTATCAATGGTGTGAAAACTGTATTGGATATGTGGTTAGCAGTACTACCAGTCGTTATGACAATCGGTACATTAGCAACTATTGTTGCTGAATATACACCAACATTTAGTATTTTAGGTGCACCATTTGTACCATTATTAGAATTAATGCAAATACCATATGCAAAAGAAATGTCTGAAACATTATTAATCGGTTTTGCAGATATGTTCTTACCATCATTACTTATTAGTAATGTACCAAGTGATATGACAAGATTTATCGTAGGTGCTTTAAGTATTTCACAATTAATATATTTATCAGAAGTAGGGGGCGTTATACTCGGTTCGAAAATACCAGTAAGCCTAGGGAAACTCTTCATGATTTATATTATGCGTACAATTATTGCATTACCGATAATTGTAATATTAGCTCATATTTTCTTTTAAATTAAAAAACGGACAAAATGAACTTAAATAGTTCAGTTTGTCCGTTTTTATATTATTATTTTGGATCGATTGTTGTTTCAACTTTAGCGATTGCGATTTCAGATCCTAACATTGGTGATTCACCTTTGTCTTTATTACTGTCTCCACCGCGACTATGTGCTTGTTTAAATGCATCGCTCGTTTTCCATGCTTCAAAGTCTTCTAGTTCTTCCCACCACATATTTACATGTAATTCGTCATTGTCATCAATGTCTTGCATGTTCCAAGTTTCAACTTTTATGAAACCTTTCATTTCTTGTAATGCGCCACCTTTAGTAAACATTGGTGCTAATTTTTCTGCATAACCTTTTTTCATTTTAATTCTATTTGTTACAACATACATTGTTATCTCTCCTATTCTTTTGGTGTTGGGTTAGTAGCCCAGATTTGTGCTGTCTTCATAAATGTTCTTGGTTGTAGTTTCAATTGTGATATGACTACGTCTGCTATATCTTCTGGATGCGTCATTGTATCTTCTTGTAATTGTGTTTCTCCAATTAAGTCTGTTAATACAGCTGAAGGGGTTAAATATGATACTCGGATGTTATGTTTTCTCATTTCTTGCATAATACCTTCAGTCATACCAATTACTGCATATTTAGTAGCAGAATAGATACTGCTTGTTGCACTGGCTTTTAAACCAGACATTGAAGCGATATTAATAACATCTCCGCTTTTTTGTCTTACGAGATGTGGTAATGCTTCTTGTAAAACGTAATATATACCTTTAACATTTGTTTCGAATAATTGATCAAACTCAGATTCACTTACATCTAAAAATGAATTGTTCTTCATAATACCTGCATTATTTATCACGATATCAATAGAGCCTAATGCATGATATGAATCTTCTATAAAACGTTGCACACCTTTTTGGTGCGTAATATTAGTTTCTTTATAAAATACTTTGACGTCATATTGTTTAAGTTCATCGGCTGTTGCTTTTAAAGTATCAATATTTCTACTTGCAATTGCAACGTTGACGCCTTCATGAGCTAATGCAATCGCGATCGATTTACCGATACCTTTAGAGCCGCCTGTAATGACTGCATTGAGCCCTTTTAAGTCTCTTAACATATTGATCATCACTCCTTTCTTATATGTTAGCATGCTTTAAAAATGTATCATAATAATTCAATTTGAAAATGCCATATAAATAACACCACGAAGTCAGCTTTATATGACTTCGCGGTGTTTATTTAAAATGCCTGAAAGTTTGAACTTAAGCTTCTTTAGTAAGTTCGTTGTAAACTTTCTTATCAGCATGTGTATAAATAATATATTCTTTATCATTTGTTTCGATAATCACACGATTTGTTTTGCCAAAAGTTGAGCCAATTCTTACGATATGATCTTGGGCTTCATTAGACAAAGCGTGAATATCTTGATCCTCTTTAATGTTTTTAATTTCATTATTTGGAATTGTAATGTCCGCTACTCTCCATTGAATATGAACTTGATTATTGTCCTTTGATACTCTCATTGCCATATCTAAACACATCCTTTTGTTTGATGACTACATCATAACGCATTATGTATCCGTTTTCAATAGAAAAACGAGAAAATGTGTTATATTTTTTAATTATTATGTCATACTAATTGATGATAGTATTTTTATGCAATATATTGAATAACTATTTACAAACAGAATGTTATGTTGTAATATTATCTTTATAAATAAATGAGGAGCTGGTTTCATTGGGACGAAGTTATCTATGTTAAAGGAATTAAAAAAGACAAGTTTTTTAAAAGAAGTTGATTTTTCTAAAGGAGAATTAGAATCGCTTATTGATTTGGCAATGGAATTAAAATTCAAAGAAAAGCATCAGATCCCACACCGTTATTTAAACGGGAAACATATCGCTTTATTATTTGAAAAGCAATCAACGAGAACACGTTCAGCTTTCACAGTAGCTGCAACTAAGATGGGTGCAAGTGTGTCTTATTTAGGTAAAGATGATTTACAGTTAGGTAAGAAAGAATCTGTTGAAGATACAGCAGTCGTACTTGGATCCATGTTTGATGGTATTGCTTTTAGAGGATTTGAACAAAAGACAGTAGAAGATTTAGCTCAATTTTCGAACGTACCAGTATGGAATGGCTTAACAAATGAGTGGCATCCTACACAAATGTTAGCAGACTTTATGACAATTAAAGAATACTTTGGTACATACGAAGGAAAAACTTTGACGTTTATAGGAGATGGACGCAATAATGTTGCGAACTCGTTGCTCGTTACGAGTGCAATTTTAGGTGTGAATATTCATATTGTTGCACCATCATCACTCCAACCAAATGAAGAAGTTCAAAATATGGCATTGTCATTCAGTAAAGAATCTGGAAGTGAGATATTAATTACAGATAATATCCAAGAAGGTATTTACAGCAGTGATATCATATATACAGATGTTTGGTGTTCAATGGGTGAGGAACAACAATTGGAAGAACGCTTTGAATTACTTAAAGATTACCAAGTTAATCAAAACTTAATTAATTTAACTGGTAAAAATGAAACTTTATTTTTACATTGCTTACCAGCTATTCATGATTTGAATACTGAAATGGGCGCGCTTTGTTTCGAAAAATTTGGTGTAACAAGTATGGAAGTGACAGATGATGTATTTAGATCAGATTGTTCGAAAGTATTCCAACAAGCAGAAAATAGAATGCATACAATTAAAGCATTATTAGCTACAACTTGTGGTGATATATATTAATAAATAAAGGGTGAGACATCAATAAATGTCTCACCCTTTTTTTAGCTAGCTTCTATTGTTTTTTTAGCTAGCTTCTATTGTTTTTTTAGCTAGCTTCTATTGTTTTTTTAGCTAGCTTCTTTTGTTAATTTTTTTCTATTGCGATTAAGTTCTACATATTTACTGTAGCTATATATGATAATACCTGCCCAGATAAATATGAATGTAATAAATTGATCAACATCGAAATGTTCGTTTAACAAGAATATACCGATAAAGAACATGATAGTTGGACCGATATATTGTATAAAGCCTGTTAATGATAGTGGTATTCTTCTTGCTCCAGCACTAAATAAAATTAATGGAACAGCTGTAACAGCACCAGAAAGTAATAACCATCCGCTTGAACTGTTCATACCAAATGTAACGGTATTATGTTGTGATAAGTAGAAGATATAAATAAGTGCTGCTGGTAATGTTACGATACATTCTATCGTAATACTACTAAATGCATCGATATCTACAACTTTCTTGATTAACCCATAAAGCGCAAATGATGTTGCGAGTAATATTGAAACGAATGGAAATTCGCCAACTTGAAAAGTCATATAAATAACACCGACAAATGCTAATAGTATAGCTACCCATTGAGCTTTTGAGAATCGTTCTCCTAAGAAAATAAAAGCTAAGAAAATACTCATTAACGGATTGATGTAATAACCAAGACTTGCTTGTAGTACATGGTGATTATTAACAGCCCAGATAAATGTACCCCAGTTCACTGTAATAATATAACCAGCAATGATAATAGCGAATAGCATTTTCTTTTGTTTAAATAATTTAATCGTTGCTGCTTTGAACATTGGAAATTGTTTTGTAAATAATAGCAGTAATAACATGAATACTGCTGACCATATAATACGATGTGCCAAAATTTCGAATGGTCCAATTTCACTTACGAGGTTCCAATAAATTGGTAGGACACCCCAAATAATATATGCAAATATTGCATAAATAATACCTTTTTTAAATTCTGACATGATTTAGGACTCCCACTGTGATTGAATAACTTCTGCTTGATCGTGATAAATATTCGATGCAATATTAGCAAGTAATCTTGCAGTTCGATTATCTATATCGAATCTTGGTGATAGTTCAGCAATACTAATGCTTGAACTTTTGTTTGAGTTTGTAACTAATTGTAAAATTGTTTGAACAATTTGAGGTTGTAAGCCCATAATACAAGGTGCACTTACTGCAGGCGCATAACTTACATCTATCGAATCTGTACATAATGTAATGAGGATTTCGTCATATCCTTCAATAAATGAATTAATAGAAGTAATAGTCTCTATTGATAAATGGCTACGAAGCTCATCTTCACGAATGTATTGGACACCGTATTCATCAGCTCTTTCGAAGAGTGCTTTTGTATTACCATTTTTCTGAATGCCTAGCACGAAATAACCAACTTGATCGTCTTGATCTAAAATCTGTTTAAACATTGTGCCAGAAGATGGTTTCTCATCGTAATCTCTCATATCAAAATGTGCGTCTATATTGATGATGCCAATTTTTTTGTCTTTGTTGGCTTTTCTTACGCCTAAATAATGGCCATATAATACTTCATGACCACCACCGATAATAACTGTAAAGTCATTATGTAATAATATGTTTGAGATTTTATCTCCAAGTTCTGATTGCGCTTCTTCCATTTTATTTTTGTGGCAAATGATATCTCCGTAGTCAGTTAAATGTAAATACTCATTATGTATTGGTAAAGGACTTAAGGCTTTTCTAAAATGTTTAGGACCATCTACAGCACCTGGTCGACCATTATTTCTAGAAACACCTTCATCGCATTCAAAACCTATAAGTGCCATATTAACTTGATTTTCGAATTCTTTCTTTGGTGTAACGTCTTCTTTCTCAATATGAATTGAATCAACGATTTGATGAAATCTAAAAGCAGAACGCAATGTTGTACTATCTGTTCTACCTGTCCACTCATCCTTTTTAACATTTCTATACATATTTAATACCTCCTACATGTTACAATAGTTTTTACTAATGTTAGTTTATCATGTATGATATTCTTATGTTTTATTAAATGCTTAATTATTTTATAAGAAAGAAGTGTCTTTAATGAATAGTAAGAAAGAAAAAGCAAAAAGGCCGAGGAGTGATTCTATGAAATGGGTTTATGGTCTCTTAACAGTTTGCTTATTATTTCTAGTAGCATGTGACAACCAAACTTCTAAGAATAATGAACATAATGATAACGAAAAATCATCTGAAACGACTACTACTGAAGAAAAAACAACTGCAGAATCGACAGGTGAAGATGTTAAAACTAAAGAAGAAAAATCAAAACCAAATAATAATAATAATCAGAACGAACAAAATGATAATAACAATCAACAATCTACAGATGAAATTCCAGTAGAAGAAAATGTAAATGGTGTTAAACCAAACAATCACAATGAAACTGAAACGTTTGATACAGAAGCTTATACAGTAGCTAGAAATTGTTTATTAAATCAAGGTAACTCTCAAGCGGAATGTGATAAAGCAGAAAATACAATAGAATTTACGAGAGCTTGGCAAAATTTATCACGTGATGGTTACTTATGTAATGATGATGGCTGTTCATTACCTAAAGAAAATGATCAAAATAATCAAGGTCATCATGATCAACAACACTCAAACACAAATGAAGATTCTAGTCAAGGATCAAATGAACAAAGTAATGAACCATACGAAGAGGATAATAATCAAACAGATCCTTCTCGAAACACGAACCAACAAGATGAGAATACAAATAGAGAAGGGCAAAGTCAAAATCGCGCTCAACAATCAAGCAACAATGAAACCACTCAAAGTGATTATCATCAAGAAACGCAATTAAATAAAGCAAGCTAAATAAAAAAACGTTCATCGTAATTGATGAACGTTTTTTTATTGTGAAATAAGGGGGTTATTTCAACAATGGTATAGGGTTATGTTTAATATGACTTACAACTATAGTTTAACAGGTATTAATAACAAATCAATACTTATGTGATTCTTTTCACAATTTTGTCATTTGAATTGTAATTATGTGAGGTATATCACTATAAAGTCACAAAGTGTTCGTATACTTGTTCGGTATTCTGTGGTAAAATAAAATAAAGTAATTGAAAAGAGGAAACATTAATATGACAGGAAAAACACATCTTTCATGCGGTATATTCATCGGGTCATCATTAAGTATTTATTATGGAGAAGATATTTTTACTTCATTTACGATTGTAAGTTTGTGTGGCGTAGCAAGTTTGGTCCCAGATATTTGTCATTTCAAAAGTAATCTAGGCAAGAAAATATTTCCTATTAGTTTTATTGTTAGATTAATTTTTGGACACCGAACGTTTACCCATTCATTATTATTTCTATTTTTAATATTTTGGGGATTGAGAAGCATATCCGCACCAGAACCATATTTAGTTTCGATTATATTAGGTATGTTATCGCATATTATTTTAGATATGTTAACACCAAGAGGCGTTAAACTATTTTATCCTTTAAATGTCTCAGTTAAATTACCCATTGTATTTAGAACAGGCGGTGTTATGGATTTAAGTCTATCATCTGCATTTACCATTATCACGGTCGTTTTATGGTGGAAAGATATTTATCGATTGTTTATATAAAAAAGAAGCTAAGACAAAAGGTAGTGTCTTAGCTTCCATTAAACATTATGTTATTTTCCGAATTTACCTTTTAAATCTTCGCCTTTATCTTTAGCGAAGTCTTTACCTTTTTCAGTATATTCGTCTTTATTCTCTTCTACATGATCTTTACCTTTTTCAACTGCTTTGTCTTTTGCATCGTTAAACTTATCTCCTAAACTCATAATAAAATCCTCCTTGGCCTATTATATATAGGGATATTTTGTGTTTAAAGCAACACATTATTATAAATACCCATTTAATTTTGAAATAATCATTTTAATTATAAATTTTTTATGATATTTTTAGACAAATCGTTCTAAAGTCGTATAATAAGAATGAGTCAAATTTTCGGAGGTATTATAATGCTAGATGAAACAAACCTGATAGAACATGGTCAAAATCACATTTTAGAATATACTAAAGTGATGAGCCAAAGTGAGAAAGAACAATTAGAATCTGATATTAATCAATTAGATTTAGATGAAATAGATAAACTATATCAAGATGTATACATAAATAGAAAGACAATAGATGTTGCAGATAATATAGAACAAGTTGAGTTTGAAGTTAAAGATCAACTTTCAGAAGAACAACTGAAATCTTACCGTTCACTTGGGATACAAGCGATTAAAGATGGTAAATTTGCGGTATTATTAATGGCTGGTGGGCAAGGTACAAGATTAGGTCATAAAGGACCAAAGGGTACGTTCTCGTTTAATGACAAAAGTTTATTCGAAAGACAAGCAGAACAATTAAAGCAATTAAAAGAAGAAATTGGTACACCTATTCATTGGTATATTATGACAAGTGACGTAAATCATAAAGATACGCTGTCATTTTTCTTAGAGAATAAATACTTTGATTACGATGAAAATTATATTCACTTCTTCAAGCAAGATCACATTGTATCTTTAACAACAGATGGTCAATTAATTTTAGATACAAATAAAAGAGTGATGCGTACACCTAATGGTAATGGTGGTGTATTCAAATCTCTAGAGAAAACAAAGTTACTTGCTGAAATGAAAGAAAATGGCGTGGAATACTTATTTTTAAACAACATTGATAACGCGCTCGTAAAAGTTCTGGATCCTGAATTTGTTGGATTTACAGTAGAGCATAATAGTGATGTAACAACTAAATCTATTAAAGCACATAGTGGTGAAAAAGTTGGTCGCCTTGTATCAATAGATGGTATAAAACGTGTATTAGAGTATTCTGAGCTATCTGAAGATGATGTTGATAAATTAGAGAATGCTAATATAGGTATTCATGTATTTAAATTAGATTTCCTTATAGAAGCGGCTTCTAAACCATTGCCGTATCATTTAGCAGTTAAGAAGTTAAAACAATTAGATGAAGACTTCAGCGTTGTAGAAGAAGAGTCATTGAAATTCGAACTGTTTTATTTTGATATTTTCCAATATGCAGACACATTTGCTACACTACAAGTAGATAGAACGAAAGAATTTAGTCCTTTAAAGAATAAAGAAGGACAAGACAGTATTGAAACATCTCAAAGAGATTTAGAGAACAATCAACTATTATAAAAAGAGGTATATGAATGGAACAAATCAACTATACAAAGTCTCATCCTAGAAAAAATGGGAAAGTTAAAGAAGCTTTCAAAGATATTATGCCACTTTCCTTTGGCGAAGAAGTCGGAAATGCAGTTTCACATGGTGTCCCTGCTTTCTTTCTGTTATTCTTCTTACCATACGCAGCAGTAGAAAGTTATATTAGTGATGGTGCACTTAAATCGACGAGTGTATCTATATATATTATCAGTATTATGCTGATGTTTTTATCATCTGCTGTTTATCACTCAATGTCATCTTCATCACCTCAGAAATACATTATGAGAATTATTGATCATAGTATGATTTATATCGCAATTTGTGGGACTTATACTCCTATTGCATTATCTTTAGTTGGCGGCTGGTTAGGTTGGCTTATTATGGCAGTCCAATGGGGGATTACAATTTGGGGAATTGTATATAAATCAACAGCTAAGAACGTTAATCATAAATTAAGTTTAGCGATGTATTTAATCATGGGTTGGATGGGTGTTCTCATGTTACCATCAGTTATCAATAAGACATCGTTAATATTTATGTTGTTTATTTTATTTGGTGGTCTTAGTTATACAGTAGGTGCTTGGTTCTATGCTCAAAAAGATAAAAAGTACTTCCATATGATTTGGCACTTCTTCATTTTGATTGCTTCAGTATTTCATTTTCTAGCAATTATGTACTTTATGTAGGAGGATAAGATGAACTATCGTTTGTATTATACGGTTCTTACAATTATTATTTTAATTCAAGGCTATTTCTTTTATTACTTTGTATTTAGTGGCGGTAAACAAAATGGTTTACAGTTTATGGGCATTGTTTCATTTATATTCGGTCTAATATTAATATATGCATTTGTATTACTGATTAAACACCAACGTAGAAATAATAAACAAACGTTTAATGAACATCTTAAAAAAGGTGAACAAAGACGATTGAAATAAGAATAGTGAGTGGGATATGTAATCTCTTTAGAATATTGAGATTTCTATCCCGCTCTTTTTGTTATTTTTTTGCAAAACGGGTAAATAGATAATATTAAATGTTATACGATATGAATAGGGGGAAATCATAATGTCAGAAAAAAGAGATTTTGAAACATTCGATCGTGACAAGCTAAATATTAACGAAGAGATTCAGGGAGAAACAGTTGAAGATAGAAGCGGCCATAAAATTGACCAGACTGATGATCAGTTTCTCGATATGACCAAAGATGAAATTAAAGGTAAAAATCAAATTGAAAAGAAACTAGTAGAAGAACTTGATAATATTGTAGACCAAGGAGCAACATTGGAAAGACAAGAAGAAGTGACTAAGTTACACAGAGAATGGTTAACATATAGTTGGCCAAATTATACAGAAGAGAAACACATAGAAATCATAAATATGTATGATGCAGATGATAGATATAAAGCATATTTTGGTGAAGAAAGAACGGAAGCATTAGTTGCTGCCGTTAAGCATGTCATACAATAAAAATTAACTTTATAAAATTAAAATAGGAGACATCGATTTTATCGGTGTCTTTTTTACTATTAAATATGTAGAATTAGAATAAACTTGAATGTATAAAGGGGCTGAATCGAATGAAAAAGTTATATCAGAACGGAACAATATATACAATGGAAAAACCAGATGATACATATGCAGGTGTAATTGTAGACAATGGTATGATAGAAGCTGTTTTATCACAAAAAGATTTAAACCAACTTCAAACAACGGATTATGAAACAATCGATTTAAAAGGTGGAACGATGTTTCCTGGATTTGTTGAAACACATATTCATGTTATGGGGACTGGTGTTTGGTTATCATCAGTCATTTTAAATGGTGAGACCAATATTGAAAAAGTAAAACAAAAAATTAGACAGAAAGCCCAAACATTACAACCAGGTGAATGGTTAGTTGCTGAAGGTTATGATGAAAATTTATTAAATGGCATTAGACTTAATAAATTTGATTTAGATGCGTTATGCAAAAATAATCCGGTTATTGTTAAAAGAGTATGTAGACATGCAGCAATCGTAAATTCAAAAGCATTAGAGATTTTAGATATGACAAATGATGTAGAAAATCCTGACGGTGGTTCATATGAAAAACAAGAAGGTGAACTGACTGGTTGGCTATATGATACAGCTATGGAACCATTTGAAGAATTAGCTTCAAATGAAGATGAACAGTCTCTTACTAAACATTTAAATAACGCGATTACATATTTATATCAATATGGTATAACAGGATCGCATACAGAAGATTTAGGATATTACGAAGATTATAAAGATGTCTTAAATGCTTATAAAACAGTTGTAGGACCAGGTGAAGATCAAAAGCCATTTAGAGTACGATTGTTACGCCACTTTAGTGTTTATGAACAAATGATGGAAGAACAGGCGACTTTTATTGATAAATGGATAGAACCTGATGCTATGAAATTTTATGCAGATGGTGCTTTTGGTGGCAGTACAGCATTGTTGAAAGAACCTTATTCTAATGATCCGACTGGAACAAATTATGGACTTGCGATATTTACTCAAGAAGAACTCGAAGAAAAAGTAAAAATCGCAAGAAAATATAATGGTGCGATAGCAGTTCATATGATTGGTGACAAAGCTTGTGAAATGGTATTGGATGCAATAGAAAAATATCCTGTGCAGAACGGACTCAGAGATAGATTAATTCATGTTAGTACGTTAAATGAAGCGTTATTACAACGCGTTGCGAATTTACCAGTAATTTGTGATGTACAACCACAATTTATTACAAGTGATTTTCCATGGGTTCAAGATAAAGTAGGCAAAGAGAGAGCTAGATATTTATATCCATTCAAGTCAATGTTAGACTTAGGTATTATAATAGGTGGCGGTTCAGATGCACCGATTGAAACTCCGAATCCGATGTTAGGCATTCATGCGGCAGTTAATAGACAAACGTACGGTGAAGAAGGTGCGTATTTCATAGAAGAAGCACTATCCGTATTTGATGCGTTACGGTTATATACAACGCTTGCGAGTGAGATTGGTCAAACAACTGACCGTACTGGAAAAATTAAAGTAGGATATGAAGCGGATCTCACTGTGTTAGATCAAAATCCATTTAAAGTTAACCGTCAAGATTTAGCACAAATTCAAGCTAAATTAACAATTGTTAACGGAAATATTGTATACGAAAGAGCGTGAATTATGACTAAGAACAAAGGAATTGTGTTGGCTTTAGTACTTATTATGTTTATGAGTGCTATAGAAACATCAATCGTATCTTTAGCGACACCAACAATGCAAAAAGACTTTAATATTGATACGGAAGTTGCATTAATCTTTACAGTATATTTAATAGCGGTTGTGTTTATGACACCAATAGTTGGTGAACTTGTAAAGAGAATTAATATTAAGTTAGTGGTGTTATTAGGGATATCTGTATTTATTATTGGAAGTATATTTTGTGGGTTAAGTGAAATGACACATAGTTTCCCGTTGCTTGTCATTTCTAGAATCATCCAAGGTTTAGGTGCAGGTGTCATGATGACTTTAGGTCAAGTTATACCTAAACTTGCTTTTCCAATTCCGAGAAGATATAAAGTGATGGGTATTGTTGGTAGTGTTTGGGGGATATCTAGTATTGTAGGACCACTGTTAGGTGGCGCAATATTAGAATCTTTAAACTGGAGCTTTCTATTTTATATCAACGTACCTATAGCTTTAGTTTCAATGTGGTTGGTTATTAAGTATTTTAATTTTGAACAAGAGAAAGTAGAGAAAACTAAATTAGATTATAAAGGGTTATTTATATTTTATGGCGTAGTCGCAAGCTTTTTACTAATCGTTGCAGAACATATACCATTTATTGTACGTGTGATTTGCTTCATATTATTAGTTGGATTTGTCGTATTACTCTATAAAGTGGAGACACGTATGCGAAATCCATTTGTACCCGTTGAAGCATTTAATAGAAAAATCATTCTCGTGTTGTTTACAGATATGATTTATTCAACAATGTTAATGGGCTACACTATTTTTATGCCAATCTATTTACAAAATGAACAAGGCTTTACACCATTACAAAGTGGTTTAATCATTTTTCCAATGTCGGTAGGTTGGTTGTTTATCACGTTTGTACTTGGCAGATTAGATCAACTTAAATTGAAACTTATTTATATGTTAGCTTTCCTGGCAATGTTTGTTGGTAGCTTTGCTATTTTAACAGGCGTTGAATGGATTGTAATCATTCCATTTGCTGTTTTTGTAATGGGAGTATCTTTTGGTACAGTATATACAAAAGATGTTGTCGTTGTTCAAGAAGAAGCGCCACATCACCAACTAGGTTCTATGATGTCGATTTATACATTATTTAAGACGATTGGTAGTACAACAGGATCTTTAATCGTTTCTTCAATATATGTATTGAATATTTCATTTTTAAGTTATGGTGTTCAAAATATTATGTTGTATATTATGTTAGTAGTCATTATATTGACAATTATTTGGGCAACTATATTTAAAGAAAAGAGAAGAAAAAGTTTTTAAAGGTAAAACATATTTAGAGGGAGTCACAATGTATGAAAAGAAAAAATAAGCGTTTTGATATTTTTCATTTATTGTCCATATTGATTATAATAAGTATTTTCACATTGTCTGGTGCAATTTTTATTGTACTACTTTCTTTTGGTATGTTTGGATTAAGCAGAATTTTAATTTATTATGGCTTAGCGGAATTCAATTACAATAAAAGTATGATAGATAATTTGTTCTATTATGGTAGTTATATATTGTTTGGGTACTTTACACTTGTCGCTATAGAATTTTTATTAGATAGATTTAAAAATAGACTGAATGATAATCCGTATTTCAAGGGCATGACTTTTCATTTATTAACGATAACTGTTAGCACAATTATGTTTTATTTCACAGTACATATATATTATTCACAAATTAAAATTGAGTTTTGGGTGATATTAGTCATTATCACTGTTCTATATATATGTACTGAAATTTTCTATCCAGATAGCAAAAATTTAAACCGATGAAACATTTATTTTGATTTCCGAAATAAAATAGTGCATAATAGCAAAGGTATATTTGGAAGGAGTTGAAACCATGAATGTTCAGGACATTTCAAAAGGTAAAAGAAATTTAGTAGTAGCTGTTATGTTAGTAAGTGCCTTTGTGGCGATTTTAAACCAAACCTTATTAAATACAGCAATACCTGAAATCATGGTACATTTAAAAATCGATGCCAACCAAGGTCAATGGTTAATGACAGGATTTATGTTAGTCAACGGTGTTATGATACCGGCTACAGCATTTTTAATGGATAAATTTAATACAAGACCACTTTATTTAATGGCGATGTTATCATTTACAATCGGTACGTTAGTTGCCGCTTTATCGCCTAACTTCGGAATATTAATGTTAGCAAGAGTACTTCAAGCAATGGGTGCAGGTGTTATGATGCCTCTTATGCAATTTGTACTCTTTAATTTATTCCCTAAAGAGAAACGTGGTTTTGCGATGGGTATGGCAGGTCTCGTTATCTCATTCGCCCCAGCATTAGGTCCAACATTGTCTGGTTATCTCGTTGATAACTTTAGTTGGAGAAGTCCATTCTACACAATCATTCCATTCGCGGTTGTAGCATTAGCTTTTGGTGCGAAATACTTAACGAATATTTCTAAACCAAAAGATGTTCACTTAGATGTACCATCTATTATTCTATCTACAGTAGGCTTTGGATCTTTATTATATGGATTCAGTAGCGCAGGATCTCTAGGATTCACATCACCAATTGTTATCGTTACATTAATTGTTGGTATTGTAACGTTAGTAATCTTTGTATTTAGACAGTTAAAATTAGAAACCCCATTATTGAATATAAGAGTATTCAAGTATAAAACATTTGCACTAACAACAATCATTGGTGTGTTCTCAATGGTATCTTTAATAGGACCATCTTTATTAATGCCGATGTATATGCAAGATGCAAGAGGTTATTCAGCATTAATCTCTGGTTTACTATTGTTGCCAGGTGCAATCATTACAGGTGTTATGTCACTTGTGACAGGTCGTTTATTCGATAAATATGGTGCGAAATGGTTGGCAATCATAGGTTTTACAATCATTACAGTGACAACGTTCATGCTTGCATTTCTAAATGATAGTACGTCATTATTGTATTTAATAGTTGTTTATTCAATTAGAATGTTTGGTGTTTCTATGATTATGATGCCTGTTAATACTGCAGGATTAAATGCAATTCCAAACGAAGTGTTATCTCATGGTACAGCGATGATGAATACACTAAGAACAATCGCTGGTTCAATTGGTACAGGTATATTAGTAACAATTATGTCAATTGGTGCTAAGAATTTTGAACCTTCAAAAACACAATTAGAACATGCCAATGCTGGTAATACTGCGAAGATATTACAATCTGAAGCAATGATTCACGGTATCAATATTGCTTTCTTAGTATTGACTGTTATTGTATTTTTCGGAGTTGTCTTATCTATATTTATTAAATCAGAAAATAAACATCGCAACACAAGAATACCTAATCATTCAAAATAAGTAGATTTAAAGGCTGAGATTATGATCTCAGCCTTTTTTTGAACAATAAACTACCTGTATGTTTAAATTTTTTGTTACACTTAATATAATGATAAGTAGATAATTATTTTAGAAGGGGAGTCGTAGATTTTGTTATCAGTAGAACAGGTTAAAGAACTTGTGGGAGCGTTACATGATCCGATTGTAGATGTACCACTTAAAGAAACAGGCGGCATAGTTGAAGTTAGCATTAAAGAAGAAAAAGAACATGTGAGCGTTAAAGTTGCCATAGCTAAACTAGGTGGGCAACCACAACTTGATTTACAAATGGAAATTGTAGATCTCTTAAAAGAGAATGGTGCGAAAACTGTTGGGATAAGATTTGACGAATTATCTGATGATGCATTAGAAAAATTCAAAGGTGTAATGGAAGAACAAACTATAGAAGGATTATTATCTAAAGATAATCCAGTAGAATTTATTGCGATTGCTTCAGGTAAGGGCGGTGTTGGTAAATCAACAGTAGCTGTTAACTTAGCTGTATCTCTTGCAAGAGAAGGTAAGAAAGTAGGACTTGTTGATGCTGATATTTATGGATTTAGTGTTCCAGATATGATGGGCATACAAGAAAAGCCAGAAGTCGAAGGCGAACAAATTATTCCTGTTGAGCGTGAAGGTGTTAAAGTTATTTCTATGGCATTTTTCGTCGAAGAAAATGCGCCTGTCATTTGGAGAGGTCCAATGCTAGGAAAAATGATCACAAGTTTCTTTACAGAAGTTAAATGGGGAGAATTAGATTACTTAATACTTGATCTACCACCAGGTACTGGTGATGTAGCTTTAGATGTACATACAATGTTACCTTCAAGCAAAGAAATTATTGTAACGACACCTCATCCTACTGCAGCATTTGTTGCGGCAAGAGCTGGTGCAATGGCTAAACATACAGAACATTCTATTTTAGGTGTAATCGAAAATATGTCTTACTTCCAAAGTAAAGAAACAGGAAATAAAGAATATGTATTCGGTAAAGGCGGCGGTGCAAAATTAGCACAAGAACTTCAAACGACGTTATTAGGTGAACTTCCATTAAGCCAACCTGAGTGGGATGAAAATAACTTTTCACCTTCAATCTATAAAGAACATGAAGATTTAGGTAAAGTTTATAGTCAAATTGCTAAGAATATCATTAATATAACAGAGGAAGATTAGTGCGGAGGTAAGCAAGTGACTTTAAAATATTTAATTCAATTTTACAGAAATACACTTTTAATAGGTGTAGTTGTGACATATATTGCGTCACTTATCTTTGGATATGATAAAGTAACGAAATATTTATTTGCTGGAGAAATAGGTGAGTTTATAGCAGCTTCAATATGGTTCTTAGTTGTAGGACTACTTGTAGCAACTATAAGTCAGCTTGCATATTTCATCTATTTATTCATTAATCAATTAGGCATAGGTATCTTTGGAAAGATATGGCCACATGTACAAATCGTTGTAACTGTATTTGCTATATTTGATTTAGTGTATTTTAGATTTTTAAGATTTGGTGGAACAGATCAAATCATATCATTTATATGGCTACCAATAGTTGTTGTTATTTTTGCAATCATCACAAGTAATATAAAAAACAAACAATCTAAAAAGAATTTATGGATTCCATCTATGTTTTTTATGGTTGTTATGACAACTGTAGAACTTATACCATTTTTAAGAGTGGAAGATACAAGTTGGATTTATCTTACAATCTTTGGATTATTATTATGTAATGCTTATCAATTAATTACATTACCTAAATATAATGCGTTGTCTCTTGAAGAGAGAAAAGCAAAGAAATCAAAGTTAAATAATGACAGTAAATCATTGAAGAAATGATAAAAAGCACAAGATTAAATTCTATTTACACCTTAATCTTGTGCTTTTTAATTTTTTGTTAAAAAAGATGCTAAATAGTGTTGACTTTTAAAACCTCGCTTGATATTATATAAAAGTCGCTGAAAACGACAGCACAACAACGAAAAAAGTTATCAAAACTTTTTCTTGAAAGTGTAAAATTGACTCTTGTTAATACGAAATAAATGTTATATATTTATAAACGTGTTAAAAATAAGTTAACAAAATTAGTTGAAAACAAACATTGTTTTTAGTACAATATTGTTTAGACGCAAATTAGATGAACATTGAAAACTGAATGACAATATGTCAACGTTAATTCCAATAATTGAGTA
>ERZ1023180.16-NODE-16-length-101903-cov-9.256461_pt1 | contig 101903 bp, 95 predicted proteins | sample MGYA00380436_ERZ1023180 | MGnify/ENA primary metagenome ERZ1023180 (study PRJEB33173, sample SAMEA4830337) | metagenome | study: EMG produced TPA metagenomics assembly of the PRJEB25223 data set... | reverse complement strand
GGTCAACGTGGGCAATAATCGCAATGTTACGTACATTTTCTCTTAAATTAGTCATGCAAAAAATTTTCCTCTCCGATTTAAATTAATCGACATTTATTCGACTTAAATTTATAACTTGATAATTATAACATAAATCGTTTGAAAAATAACTATTATTGAACAGATTTACTCAAATTTCCATATTTTTTATTTGATAGCGTTTTAATCAACAGGTTGATTTTTCTTTAAATGTGAAGCATAATAAAATAATGAAAACGGTTAAAGGATGGATATAAATGAAGAAATCTAAAGCAATATTCGTACTACTTGCTTTAATTGTAACATGTCTCCTTTTAGTGTTTAGCTTTGCATTAGCAGAAGGTTCTATGTTGTTTATGTTATTAGCAGTATTGTTAATCGTTGCAACTATGGGATTTGGTTTTACACTTAAAAAGAAATACCGAGAAAACGGTTGGCTATAAACATCATACGACATCAATTAAAAAGCATATCACTTAACGAAACGTTATCGTGATATGCTTTTTTGTATTAAGGTTAGGTGTATAAAGTTGATGATATTAATTAGGATCTAACTTTCATTATTTCGAATTGTGGTAATTAGATAGACCACTCTTACGGACATTTCTCTGAATTATGCCTTTATAAAAAAAGGCTTAAACAATAATTGTTTATGCCTTGCACTCTACTTTCCTTTAAATCTTTCTGTATGAATTTGTTCTAACATTGTCTTGTATGGTAAGAAGTATTCATTCAATAATTCTTGGTGAATTTTTTTATTGCCTATTAGTATTGAATTCGCTTCTAATATATTTAAGTGTTCTCCTAATTGGTTTGTTACAACTGCGCCTACTTCTTCAGCAATTATTAAGCCTCCTGCAAAGTCCCATGGATGTAATCGCATTGTTAAATATGCACTTGTATTGCCTTTTGCAACGTTAGCAAAATCTAATGCTGCTGATCCGTATGCTCTTGTACTCCTTGCTTGATCAACAATTGGCATGTAGATTTTAGCTAATTTTTCTTTTGTTAACCATAATGGATTTGTTGAAATTAAGCTGGTCTTCAAATCAGTGTCTTCTAAAGGTTTAAGTTGTTCATTATTTAACCATGCACCTTTACCAGCTATGGCGTGATACATTTTATCGTTCATCACATCATATACAAATCCTGCATATTTTTCACCATCAATAAAAATACCGATTGAAATGGCGAAATTTTCTTGTTGATGTACAAAGTTTAGCGTGCCATCTATTGGGTCAACAATCCATAGGACGCCCTCTGTATTATCAATATCCGTGCCGTGACCTTCTTCTCCTAAAATGCGATGTTCTGGATATGTAGATTTAATTTGATTAAATAATCTTTCTTCTGTTTCTTTATCTATATTTGTCACTAAATCATTAGGGTTTGACTTTGTTTCAATTTGAATATCGTCATCTATTGAATCACGAATAATTTGACCCGCTTCTTGTATTATTTGATAAGCAAATTTGTATATTTCCATGACAAAACCTCCTATGTTATTTTTATATTAGCATTGTTCTTTATATATTCAAAAAAATTTATGATAAACTATTGTTAAGTACCACAGTTATAAGGAGGACAACTATGACTAAGTATACGTTTAAACAAAAAGATTTTAAAGTTTTTAGTGTTGAAGGTTTAGAAAATAGGATGCAAGCACTAGATGAACAAGTAAGACCACAATTACATGCTTTAGGTGAAAGATATACAAAATATTTAACTGAACAAACTGGAGATACATTCCATTACCATGTTGCAAAACATGCAAGAAGAACTGTTAACCCCCCTAAAGATACATGGGTTGCCTTTGCGACTAATCAACGTGGATATAAAATGTTACCACATTTTCAAATTGGCTTATTTGAATCACAATTATTTATAATGTTTGGTGTCATGCATGAAAATAAAAACAAAGGTCAAATGGCTGACTTTTTAAATAAAAACTTTAACTTATTAGAAGACTTACCAAATGATTATTCATTATGTTTCGATCATTATAATATTGATAAGTATCCTATTGATTCATTATCTACAGAAGATTTGAAACATCATATTAAAAGACTTAAAGATATTAAAAAAGCTGAGTTCTTTGTAGCACGTACTTTAGATCCTAAGTCTGATGTGTTAAAAACAGATAAATCATTTACTGCATTTTTAGATGAAACATTTGATGAATTAATCAAATTTTATAGTTAATATTTAAAATAACAGCCCTTCAGTATTGAACTGAAGGGCTGTTACTTATATATTGATTAATAAATATATGGATCGTCATCTTTGTTCTTTTTATCTTCTGAATTAAACTGATTTTGTTGATGATTGTTATCGTCTAAATGATTATGATCATTTTGGAAATTCACATCTTCAAATTGATGATTTTTTTCTTTTCTCACTAATAACATAATACCCGCAATAATTAATACAAGGAATGAAATGATGTTAAAGATAAGTATTGAAACAATACCACCAAGTATAGCTGATATACCAGATAAAATTCTCTGTTTTTTAACAAATACTAATGCCACTATCGCTAATACAATACTAATGATTAGAACGATAAGTGCATAATTTGTAAAGCTACTCATAACAGATGACAATTGATCCGAAGATATTTCATTTTGTAACTCTGGATTATTTTGTATTTGTTGCTCAAATTCCATCTTAAATTGAGCAGTGTTTGAAACAGATTTCGTTATAAATGCCAATACAATTCCAATTAATGAAAATACTGCACCTATAACAAGTAATATATATTCTGTTGTTCTTTTCATTTTAACCCTCCTAAAATTTGTCAATTATTATTATCTCAATCTAAATTTTATTTATCAAGTTTATTATCGTTTTTTTCTATATTTTGTTCGTCTTTATTTTTTTCTTCAAAATATTTTTTCTGTTGTTGCATTCTTTTTTCGTAATTATTTCTTCTTTCAATCGTTGCATTAGGTTTTACTTTTTTAGGTTTCTTTTCTTTTTTCAGTTTATCAGGTTGAACTTGATACTCATCTGATTGTGTTGTTTCATAATTGTATGGATCTTCATGTCTTTGACCAATATCCTCTTGCAGATTAATATCTGACTGATTTGCATCATCTAAGTCTTCAACCTTTGTTTCTTCTTGTTGATTTCGTTGTTTTTTATTTTGATGCTTTTTACTACGAGAAAGCACTTCCTCACTATGAGTAGTTTCAGTTTGTTCTACTGAATCAACTTGTGCTGAACGTTCTTTCTCATGTGATGACTCTTCTACATGTTCTTCTCGATATTGCTTTTTAGGTTCAACTCGTTGACGTTCTCTTGGCTGTGGTTGAATATTTTCTCGTTGATTTTCATAATAAGGTTGTTGTGGTGCCATACCTTGAACTGGTAATATTTTATCTTTTCTTACGAATAATAAAATACATACAATAAAGAAAAATAATGGTACAAGCACAATAAATAATGGAATTGTAATAATTGCTAATAGTAAAAATACAAAAGCCGAAAATATTCTCCATCTCATTAAAACTAAACCAATAAATGAAAATATTAAAACAATAATCAAGTAAATTATAAATAACCAAATACCATTTTGAATATTGAGCGCTACTTCACTAGCAGACATTAATTGTCCATTAGTCGTAATATTAATATTTAGTCTATTAATTAAAGTTTCTAGCCTATTTATATTTTCTGGATTATTTAATACGACAAGTGCAGCAAATAAAGATAAGGCTGTTATGCCCAATAATATAATCCAAGCAAACCAGCCGAGAAATTTTTCTACACCTCTACCAACTGGTTGTCTCACATGTTCTACATATGAATTCATCATGTTTACCTCCTAATAATGAATTGGTTTTAATTATAACAAAAAAAGGGCTTTGTTTCTCACAAAGACCCTTTATATTGACTAATTAAGCGACATTTTAAATTTTAAAAAGGCTTCATTATACGCTCCAATATTTTCTTTTCCTAAATCTTCATAAACTTCAAGTTTATTTCTTACTGAAGAATCAGGGTAGAAACGCTCGTCTTCTCTAACACTCTTATCTAAAAGATTATAAGAAGCTTTATTTGGTGTTGCATATCCAACCCATTCTGCATTTTGTTTTCCATTCTTCTCTTCTAATAAGAAGTTAATAAATTTATGTGCGCCATCAACATTTTGAGCTGTCTTAGGTATAACGATATTATCAAACCATAAGTTTGAACCTTCTTTAGGTACGACAAAATCCAATTTATCATTTTCAGTCATAATATCAGCTGCCATACCACTCCAAACAACGGCTACATCTGATTCGTTCTGAACCATCATTGTATTAATTTCATCACCTACAACACCTCGAACATTAGGTGATAACTTAATTAATTTATCTTGTGCTTTTTTCAGTTTTTGCTTATTCGTTTCATTTAAACTTTCATTCATGCTATTTAATGCAAATCCAATACCTTCTCTTGAACCATCAACGATTAATACATCATCTTTGAGACGTTTATCCCATAGACTATTCCATGTATTAAAATTGATACCTTTTGTTGTTTCAGGATTATACAAAATACCCACTGTTCCCCAAAAATAAGGTACGGAGTATTTATTACCTGGATCAAATGGTAAATTCATAAAATCTTTATCAATATTTTTTAAATTCGGTACTTTTTTATGATCAATCGGTATTAATAACTTTTCTTTTTTCATTTTTTCAACAGTATACTCACTCGGCACAGCAACATCATATGCTGTACCACCGTTTTTAATTTTAGCCATCATCGCTTCATTGGAATCAAACGTTTCGTATACGACTTTAATACCTGTTTGTTTTTCAAATTTTTTCGTCAAATCTGGGTCAATATATTCTCCCCAGTTATATACATAAATGACATTCTTTTTTCCTTTAGAAGGAGGCGGATCAATTAATTTAGTAGATAACATTAACAATGCCCCTACAACAATTGAAATGCCGACTAACTGCATTAATTGTTTCATCTTATAATGCCCCCTCTTTTTTCAAGTCTTTTTTGTTGGCCTCTTTTTAAGAAATAATATCCTAAAATCAGTATCATGACTAAAGCAAATAGCAATGTAGAAATCGCATTGATTTCCATCGTAATACCTTTTCTAGCCATAGAATATACTTCAACAGATAATACGCTAAAGCCACTACCTGTCACAAAGAAGCTCACTGTAAAGTCATCTAACGAGTACGTAAGTGCCATAAAGAATCCACCAATTGCACCCGGTAGAATATGAGGTATCACAACTTTAATAAGTGTTTGCCATGAAGTTGCACCTAAATCTTTAGCTGCATCGATCATTGATGTATTCATATCATAAAGTTTAGGAAGCACTAGAAGCACTACTATTGGTACACAAAATGCTATATGAGAAATTAATACTGACCAGAAACCGAGTCCCATACCTGTATAATGACCAATAACTGTAAATAACAGTAAAAATGACGAACCAATAACAACATCAGAACTTACCATTAAGATATTATTCAACGTTAGTAATCCCACTTTTAATTTTTTATTTCTTAAGTAGTAGATACCTATTGCACCACATATGCCGATTAAAGTAGAGATACTTGCTGCCAACAATGCGATCGCAATGGTGTTCACGATAATCACTAACAAGCGCTTATTTTGAAACACCGATGTATAATGATCAAATGTAAATCCTTTAAAATGCGTCATGTTACCTGCACCATTAAATGAATAAAATATCAAGAAAAAGATAGGCAAGTATAGAAATATAAGTATAAGTGTAAAATAAAGTTTTCCTGTTAATTTCATACTATACCTCCTTATTCTCTGATTTAGATTTCGTAATAATGAGTATCAGAGCCATAGCTAATATTAAGAACACTGCTATCGTAGAACCCATACCATAATTTTGTGTAACTAAAAACTGTTCTTGTATAGCTGTACCTAAGTTAACAACTTTATTACCTGCGATTAAACGCGTAATCATAAATAAAGATAATGCCGGTATAAATGTAATTTGGATACCCGTTTTCACGCCTTCTAATGTTAAAGGCACGATGACATTTTTAAATGTTGTAAAACTATTTGCACCTAAGTCTCTTGAAGCTTGTAATAAATTCTCTGGTATTTCATCCATTGAATTAAAGATTGGTAACAGCATAAAAGGAATATAAATATAAACCGAAACGATGATAAATGCTGTACTTGTAAATAATAATTCTGTTGATGGTACGTGAAATATGCTTAAAATTTTATTTAATAATCCATCATGACTGAGGATACCAATAAAGGCATACGTCTTAAGTAACAAGTTAATCCATGTAGGTAAGATAACGAGTAATAATAATATATCTTTATGTTTAGCATTTCTAAGTGTTAACGCTAATGGATAACTGATTAGCAAACAAAAGAAAGTAATAATTAATGCATACCATGCTGAACTTAAAGTCATTTCTAAATAACTACTTGTAAAAAAGTTCTGGTAATTCTCGAATGAAAAGTGCCCATGAATATCAAGTAATGATGCATAAAAAATCATAGCAATTGGAACGATAATAAATAATACTATCCATATCATGTAAGGTACGAGTAATAATGATTTTATTTTATGCATGTTCCTCATCCTCATAGCTTTCAATTCGACGATCAAACTCTTCTTCTGTTTCACCTGGCAACATAATATGAATCGCTTCTGAATCAAAATCAAGTCCTACTGTTTCACCGATTGTTGCTTTTTTCGTCGTTTGGATTATCCATTCATTACCTTGTACATCATAACAACAGATTTCATAATGAACACCTCTAAATAATTGAGAATCTACAACTGCAGAGATACGACCTTCATTCTCCGATTTAATCGTGATATCTTCTGGACGAATCACTACGTCAACTTTAGCATCTTTCTCAAATCCAGCATCTACACATTCATAAGGAATTCCGTACATTTCAACAACATAATCACGTTTCATGACACCTGTAACAATATTAGATTCACCAATGAAATCTGCTACGAATTTATTGACCGGTTCGTCATATATGTCTACAGGTGTACCACTTTGTTGAATTTTTCCGTCTTTCATAACAAATATGTAATCACTCATTGCTAATGCTTCTTCTTGGTCATGTGTGACAAATATAAACGTAATCCCTAATCGTTGTTGCAATTCACGTAATTCATATTGCATTTCTGTTCTTAACTTTAAGTCTAAAGCTGATAATGGCTCATCAAGCAAGATAATTTCAGGTTCATTCGCAATTGCTCTAGCAATTGCGACACGTTGCTTTTGACCGCCACTCATTTCAGTGATTTTACGTTGTTCATATCCTTCAAGCTTCACTAATTTTAATGCTTCTTTTACTTTAGTTTGAATATCTTTTTTATTTAACTTTTTTATTTTTAGTCCAAATGCTACATTGTCGTATACATTTAAATGAGGAAATAACGCGTAATCTTGGAACACTGTATTAACTTTCCTATTATTTGCTGGCACTTTGTTTATAATTTTATTATTAAACAAAATATTACCTTTTGTTGGTGTTTCAAATCCTGCTATCAATTTTAAAATTGTCGTTTTACCACATCCTGATGGACCTAATAATGTATAAAATTTACCTTCTTCAATTTCAAAACTGACATCATCTAATACTTGCGTGTTGTTAAAGTTCTTTGAAATGCCTTCGAACTTTATGATTGGTTGTTTCATACCTTACCTCCTATAAATACGATTCTGTAGCTACGATTAATACTTCAGCATCTTTGTTAGATTGATTTAAAAACTGATGCGTTTCATGCGCTTTAAAATAAAAACATTCTCCACTTTTAGCAGTATATGTTTGATTCCCTATATTTAAAGTTATGAATCCTTTTTTTACATATGCAAATGTTTCAGAATTTGATGGGCTAAATGCTTTATATTTAGATCCACTTTTTAAAGTGATAATAACAGGTTCCATTTCAAATTCATTTGAATCTGGAACGAGCCATTTGATTTTGTAACCTAAATCATATTCATCATATATCGTGTGTTCTTGTTCAGGATAATGTATACGGGCTTGATACAATTTCTCATTAAAAAACTCACTAGGCTCAACCCCTAATACATCTAAAATATTCAAAAATGTTTCCATAGATGGTGAAGATAAATTTCTTTCTAATTGCGAAATATACCCTTTAGATAAATCTGTACGCTCTCCAAGTTCTTCTTGTGTTAGGTTCTTTTGATACCTTAAATTTTTAAGTTTTTCTCCTATATTCATAAATCCCCCAAGAAAGTGTAATGTTTACTTTTACTAAACATTAAGTTTAGTACCTTTAATAAAATAACAGAAATCATTTTATAGTTCAACACTTTTTTGGGGGATTTTATAATATTATTTAACTGAAATCGTTGTCGCTTCTTTATTCTCTTTTAAAGCTTTAACAACTTTATAGCCATCATAGCCACTCTCATCTTTGAAAGCTTTATAAAAATTATTCTCATCAGATTTACCAGGAATAATTTTCTTAAAGTTTTTATAAGCTTTATCTAATTCTTCTACATTTGCTTCACTTTCATATGCATCTTCTATAAGATTATAAAATGCCATCACTTCAAGAATTTCTTCTTGCGACCAATCCACATCTATTGGATAACTATACTCCATATTTTCTACTCCTTTACAAAAAAAGGCTGGGACATAAATATGTCTCAGCCTTATATTTTTATGATTACATTGTATGGATAGGTGTTCCTAATGCTACTTCTGCAGCTTCCATAGAAATTTCACCTAATGTTGGGTGAGCATGAATTGTTAATGATACGTCTTCAGCAGTCATACCTGTTTCAATTGCTAAACCTAATTCAGCAATGATATCTGAAGCGCCTGTACCAGCAACTTGTGCACCAATTAGAAGACCATTTTCTTTTAAAGCGATAAGTTTAACGAAACCAGCAGTTTCATTTAATGCTAATGCACGACCATTTGCAGCAAATGGGAACTTAGCAGCTTTAATTTCTAAACCTTCTTCTTTAGCGCTAGCTTCAGTGTAACCTACTGTTGCTAATTCTGGTTCAGTGAAACATACTGCTGGAATACCTAAGTAATCTACAGCTGATTTTTCACCAGAAATTGCTTCAGCAGCTACTTTAGCTTCGTAACTTGCTTTATGAGCAAGTGGAGGTCCAGCAACAATATCACCGATTGCATAGATATTGCTGATTGAACTACGGCTTTGTTCGTCAACTTCAACTAAACCACGATCTGACATTTTTAGACCTAATTCTTCAAGACCTAATTCATCAGTATTTGGTCGACGTCCTACTGTAACTAATACATAGTCTGCATCGATTTCTTTTGTTTCTCCGCCAGCTTCATAAGTAACTTTAACGCCGTTGTCAGTTTCTTCAGCTGATTTAGCCATCGCTTCTGTAACGATTTCTACACCTTTAGCTTTAAGACCTTTTTTAACGATTTGAGTCATTTGCTTTTCAAATCCACCTAAAATGTCTTTAGCACCTTCAAGAATTGTTACTTCAGAACCAAAGTTAGCATATGCAGTACCTAGCTCAGAACCAATGTATCCGCCACCTACTACTACTAATTTTTTAGGAACTTCTTGAAGTGCTAATGCACCTGTAGAATCAATGACACGTTTACCAAATTTGAAATTAGGAATTTCAATTGGTCGTGAACCAGTTGCGATAATTGCATTTTTGAAAGTATAAGTTTGAGATGCTTTTTCAGTCATAACTTTTAAGTTATTTTCATCTACAAAGTATGCTTCTCCCTTAACAACATCGATTTTGTTACCTTTCATTAGTCCAGCTACGCCGCCAGTTAATTTTTTAACTACGCCATTTTTGAACTCTTGAACTTTTTCGAAGTTTAATGCTACTTTCTCAGCTACAACACCCATATCTTCTGAATGTTGAGCATTGTGGAAACGGTGTGATGCTGATAATAAAGCTTTAGATGGGATACAACCAACGTTTAAACATACACCACCTAATTCGCCTTTTTCAACGATTGTTACTTTTTGTCCTAATTGAGCTGCACGAATTGCTGCAACGTATCCACCAGGACCTGCTCCAATTACAATAGTATCTGTTTCAATAGGAAAATCTCCAACTACCATTTTTACCCCTCCATTAATAATAATTCTGGATTATTTAATAATCTCTTAATATGGTTCATTGCGTTTTGTCCAGTAGCACCATCAATTTGTCTATGGTCGAAACTTAATGATAGTGATAATACAGGTGCCGCAATAATTTCTCCATCTTTAACGATAGGTTTTTGAGCAATACGACCGATACCTAAAATAGCAACTTCAGGATGGTTGATTACTGGTGTAAACCATTGTCCACCTGCTGAACCGATATTACTTATCGTACATGTTGCGCCTTTCATTTCGTTAGCTTGTAGTTTACCATCACGTGCTTTAACAGCTAATTCGTTAATTTCATCAGAAATTTCGAACATTGATTTGTGATCAGCATTTTTGACTACTGGTACTAATAAACCACGATCAGTATCCGCAGCTATACCTATATTATAGTAATGTTTATGAACAATTTCACCATTTTCTTCATCAAATTCAGTATTTAATGCTGGGTATTTCTTAAGTGCAGATACTAATGCTTTAACAACATATGGTAAGAATGTTAATTTAGTACCTTGCTCAGCAGCAACTTCTTTGAATTTTTTACGGTGATCCCATAATTCTTGAACATCAATTTCATCCATTAATGTTACGTGAGGTGCAGTATGCTTAGAGTTAACCATTGCTTTAGCAATTGCCTTACGCATAGCTGGTATTTTCTCACGAGTTTCAGGGAATTCTCCTTCTGGTACTTGTGGAGATTGTACTGCTTGTGTATCTTCAGATGTAGTTTGAGCTTCTTCTTTTGCTGGTTGCTCTGAAGTAGCACCACCATTTAAGTATGCTTCAACGTCTTCTTTTAAGATACGGCCATTTTTACCTGAACCTGAAACAGCTTTAATATTTACATCGTTATCACGAGCAAATTTACGAACTGAAGGCATAGCAATTACACGTTTAGACTCATCAACATTTTCTGATTGAGTTTCAGTAGTTGCTTCTTCTTTAGCTTCTTCAGCTGGTGCTTCTTCTTTAGTTTCTTCTTCATCGTCGTCATGACCTTTGAATTGTAAGCCTTCTGCGTCTGGTGCATCAATTTTAACAATTGTATCACCAACAACAGATACTGTACCTTCTTCAACCATAACTTCTTCAATTTTACCTGCAACAGGTGATGGAATTTCAACGACAGATTTATCATTTTGTACTTCACATAATACATCGTCTTCTTGAATTTCGTCTCCTGCTTTAACAAACCATTTTACAATTTCACCTTCGTGGATACCTTCACCGATATCTGGTAATTTAAATTCGAATGACACGATTTTTTCCTCCTAAATATTAAATCCGTATTTTAATGCGCATTAAAACTCTAATGTTTCTTTAGCTTGCGCTACGATATCTTTTTTGTTTGGTAACCAAACACCTTCTGCTTGTGTGAATGGATAAATAGTGTCAGCAGCTGCTACACGTGCAATAGGAGCTTCTAATGAAAGAACAGCTCTTTCAGAGATTTCAGCTACAACACTTGCGCCAACGCCTGCTTGTTTTTGAGCTTCTTGAACTACGATTACACGGTTTGTTTTTTCTACTGATTTAACAATTGTTTCAACATCTAATGGTTGAACAGTGATTAAGTCAATAACTTCAACTGAATAACCATCTTTTTCTAAATCTTCAGCAGCTTTTAATGATTCTTGAACCATTGCACCATAAGTAATGATTGTTAAATCTGTACCTTCACGTTTAACTTTAGCTTTACCGATTTCTACTTCGTACTCTTCTTCAGGTACCTCTTCACGGAATGAACGGTATAACTTCATGTGTTCTAAATAAACAACTGGGTCATTACTGCGGATTGCAGAAATTAATAGTCCTTTAGCATCGTATGGGTTTGAAGGAATAACAACTTTCAAACCAGGAGATTGTGCTACTAAACCTTCTAAGTTGTCTGCGTGTAATTCTGGTGTATGAACACCACCACCAAATGGCGCACGGATTGTGATTGGAGCCACTTTTGAGTTACCTGAACGGAAACGGTGACGAGCTATTTGACCAGCAATTGAGTCCATAACTTCAAATACGAAACCAAAGAATTGGATTTCCATGACAGGACGGTAACCTTCAAGCGTTAAACCTAAAGCTAGACCACCAATACCTGATTCAGCTAGAGGTGTATCAAATACACGATCTTCACCGAATTCTTTTTGTAAACCTTCTGTAGCACGGAATACACCGCCGTTTACACCAACGTCTTCACCGAATAATAGAACATCTTCGTCTCTTTTTAATTCGTTTTGAAGCGCATTGTTAATCGCTTGAATCATTGTCATTTGTGCCATGACTTACTTCGACTCCTTCTCTTTGTAAATTTCATATTGTTCAGCTAAATTGTGAGGCATTTCTTCATACATGTTTTCCATTAAGTCTGTAACTTTTTGTTTAGGCGTATTATCTGCCTCTTTGATAGCTGTTTTAATTTCTTCTTTAGCTTTTTCCATTACTTCGTTTTCTTTTTCTTCAGACCATAAGTTTTTCGCTTCAAGATATTTTCTGAAACGTACTAATGGATCTTTCTTTTCCCAATCAGAATCTTCATCAGAAGTTCTATAACGAGTTGGATCGTCACCAGCCATTGTATGTGGACCGTAACGGTAAGTTAATGTTTCGATTAATGATGGACCTTCACCATTTACTGCACGTTCACGCGCTTGTTTAGTTACTGCATATACTGCTAATGCATCCATTCCATCTACTAATACACCTGGAATACCAACTGCTACTGATTTTTGAGCTAAAGTTTTAGCAGCCGTTTGTTTGTCACGAGGTGTTGAAATCGCATAGTTGTTATTTTGGATAACGAAAATTGCAGGTGCTTTGTAAGCAGAAGCAAAGTTGATACCTTCATAGAAGTCACCTTGTGAAGAACCGCCATCACCAGTGTAAGTAATTGCAACATTTTTCTTACCACGTTTTTTAAGACCTAATGCTACACCAGCTGTTTGGATAAACTGTGCACCAATAATAATTTGTGGACTTAAAGCATTAACACCTTCTGGAAATTGATTTCCAATAAAGTGTCCACGTGAGAACAAGAAAGCTTTTGTTAATGGTAAACCATGCCAAATTAATTGTGGTACATCACGGTAACCAGGTAATACATAGTCTTCTTTCTCTAACGCATAATGTGAAGCTAATTGTGAAGCTTCTTGTCCAGCTGTTGGTGCATAGAAACCTAGACGTCCTTGTCTATTTAATGAAATAGAACGTTGATCAAGAACACGAGTCCAAACCATTCTTTCCATTAATTCAACAAGTTCTTCGTCAGATAAGTCCGGTAACAAGTCACTATTTACGACATTTCCTTCTTCATCTAAAACTTGAACCATTTCAAACTTAGACTCTATTTCATTTAAAGTCGCTACTGCATCGAATTGGGCTTTTTTTTTCGGAGCCATTCAATTCACCATACCTTTCCCTATATTAAATAATCATTTCTTAATCATTCTAACACAAAACTGTTTTACTGTTAAATAAAAAATACTAACATCTTAAAAACCCCACTAATTAAAGGTTTTTATGTAACTGTACTAAAACATAATATTAGCTGTACTAATACAAATTATTTATCTAAAATAGCTGAAACATCTTTCTTTTCTTGTTGGACTTTTCTTAAAGTATTTTGATAATCTGTTACAACTTTTTCAGTCTTTTTATTAACTTCTGTCAATTTAGAAGAACGATCATTTGCACCTTTTTGCGTAGCATTGTCTTTTGATAAATAACTAAATAAATCTTTTTCCGTTTTTAATACCTCTTTATATGCATCCATCACTTCGTTATGTAACTTATACTTTTCGTCTAATGCATTCTTTAATTCTTTAGCTTCTTTTAATTGTTCTTCATCTTCTATATTTTTATAGTCCTTTTTAGATGTTTCATAAATATCTTTAGACTTCTTCATTGCTGACGTTTCATCTTTTACGATTTCTTCTCTATCTTTAATGCCGTCAGTTAATTCTTGCGCTTTTGTTTTAAAGTCATCATTTTTAGCTTTATTTAATGCTTCGATTTTTTTAACTTTGTCTTTTTCTGCCTTAGTCATTTTCTCATTTAAATCAACAATAACTTTTTCTTCTTTATTTGCTTTTTCAACTTTGTTATAAAAAGATTCAAGTGATTCTTTAGATTGACCACATGCTGTTAAAATTAATGAAGTCGCTAATGTTAATGTCACAAATTTCTTGCCAATCATTCGTAATTCCTCCTTTTAATCCTATCAATATGTTACTCTGTTTTTTTTATTTATACAATTAATAATAGATGTAAAAATGACCAGTTTTTGATAATATTTTATATGAGGAAGGTGCATGTAAATGATAACGATGGAAAATATTATTCGTGACGGCCACGAAACACTTAGAAAGAGAGCCGAAGAAGTAGAATTACCAGTATCGACTGAAGATAAAGAAACATTAAATGAAATGATGGAATTCCTAAAGAATTCTCAAAATGAAGAACTTGCTAAAAAATACAAATTACGTTCTGGCGTAGGCCTTGCCGCTCCACAAATCAATGTTTCTAAAAAAATGTTAGCAGTATATATTCAAGATGACGGAAAAGGAAACCAAATCGAACTTCAACTTATCAATCCTAAAATCGTAAGCCATAGTGTACAAAAAGCATATTTAAATGGTGGCGAAGGATGCTTAAGTGTAGATGAATCAAAACCAGGACTCGTACATCGTAATTATAAAGTAACGATTCAAGCATATGATATAGAAGGAAATCCATTTAAGAAAAGATTCAAAGGATATCCAGCAATCGTATTGCAACATGAAATCGATCATTTAAATGGCATCATGTTCTATGACTATATTAACGAAGAAGATCCATTCAAACCACTCGATGATGCAGTAGAAATTAATTAAATAAGTATGATGATAAAAGAGCGAATACCATTCAGTTGGTATTCGCTCTTTTTAATGTCATTATTCTGAATTGTGGTAATTAGAAACTGCTCACTTACGGACATTTCTCGGAATTATGTCCCTAACTGCACCTCTTACGGACACTTCTCGGAATTATGTCCCTAACTGCACCTCTTACGGACACTTCTCAGAATTATGTCCCTAACTTACACACCCGATGATTTCTATTTTATCAATAAAAAAACAGTAATCTCAATCTTCCAATTGTAGATTACTGTTCTTCTGTCTCATGAATTTATTCATTACATAAATTCATCTCTTCGTTCGATGAAATGAATGTTTTTTTCTTTTAGTGCTTTTTGAATAGCGGTTAATTCATCCAAACTTAACCATTCTGGATCTTTGTTATGTCGAATGTAATGTGGATCTTGTTTAACGTTATTAATCATTTCATCATAGTTATAGATCATAACAACTTCATTTTTTCGAATATTAAATTCTATTCCTTTAAATTGTTTGTCAGATCTATTTTTTTCTGCATCGATTGTTTTGATGATGCGTTCGACCTTATCCATAAAATTCACATCCTATTCATCTATCAATCCTAATTCTATACATGCATAGTATATACCATTTTCACTTACATGTTTCGTTTCAAAATCACAAACTTCTTTTAGTGCGTCAACGGCATTACCCATTGATACACCACATCCTACTTCAGTAATCATTTCTACATCATTTGGTCCATCACCGAATGCAACTACTTCGCTTAATGGGAATCCTAATTTATCACTGAGTTCTTTTATGCCTTCTGCTTTAGAACGATCATTTGGCACTACATCTCTACTTAGTGGATGCCATCTATAGAATTTCAACGCATTGAATTGATTATCGTACTTGTCATCTTCATCGTCAGCATGGAAAATAAGTGCTTGATAAACTGGGTAATCAAGATAATATGTATTGTGATATTCTGGATAATCCATCTTTAATGTTCCAAGACTTTCAGAAATGTCGTTATCACTTTCTACATTTGCATACACTGCTGTTTCGCCGAAGAATACTAGTGGATGATTATTCGCGTGTGCTTTGTCTACTATACTGGTAAGTTCCTCTTTATTTAATGGATATTTACTAATAATTTCTCCATTATTTACAACAATTTGTCCGTTTAGCGAAACAAAAGTATCAATACCTGTTTCTCTAATAACTTCTTTAAACATATACGGTGCTCTACCTGTTGCAATTGCGACGATATGGCCAGCTTCTTTTAATTTTTTTATCGCATTAATAGTTGATTCTGGAATTTCTTTGTTTTCATCATAGATTGTACCATCTATATCAAAAAATATTAATTTCTTATTCAACTTTCATCGCCTCCTTGTCTCTATTCTAGTTGATAATCAATATATATGAAAGATTTAGTTAAATATCTTTATTTATCTCTAATTTTCATGTAAAATGAACTTATTAAAAAGGTATTTATATATTTTCATATAATTACTTTTAAAAATGTACGGGAATCAAATTTTGAAATTGACAAACCCTAGACTTAAAAACTAGGGCTTTATTTATGTTAATTAACCTAGGAGGATTTATATATATGGCAGTATTTAAAGTATTTTTTCAAGAAGACAAAAGTGAAGTAATCGTACGTGAAAGTACACAAACAAAATATTTCGAAGGACAAACTGAAGAACAAGTAAGAAGATATTTATCTGACCGTAATTACAATATCGAATTTGTCCAAAAACTAGAGGGCGCTCACTTAGAATATGAAAAGAAATCTGATCACTTTAATGTGGAGACAATCTAAATGAAGCCTTTACAAAAAAATGAAGTAGGCGTATACGCACTGGGTGGTCTCGGTGAAATTGGTAAAAACACGTACGCCCTCGAATATCAAGATGAAATCATTGTCATTGATGCAGGTATTAAATTCCCTGATGACGATCTTCTTGGTATCGATTACGTGATACCAGATTATACGTACTTAATTCAAAATAAACATAAAGTGAAAGCTTTATTTATCACTCATGGACACGAAGACCATATCGGTGGTGTCCCATTTTTATTAAAACAAATGAATGTTCCGATTTATAGTGGACCACTTGCTTTAGGTCTTATTAGAAATAAATTGGAAGAACATAATTTATTGAAGACTGCTCAATTAAATGAAATTGATGAAGATTCAGTATTTGAATTTAAACATTTCAAGATTTCATTTTATTTAACAACTCATAGTATTCCAGAAGCATACGGGATTATTGCAGATACACCAGAAGGTAAAATTGTTCATACAGGTGACTTTAAATTTGATTTCACACCTGTTGGTAAACCTGCAAATATTGCCAAAATGGCTCAACTTGGTGAAGAAGGCGTATTATGTTTGTTATCAGACTCTACAAATTCCGAAGTTCCTAACTTTACATTAAGTGAAAAGGAAGTTGGACAAAACGTAGATGAGATTTTCCGTAAGTGTTCAGGTAGAATTATTTTTGCAACATTTGCTTCTAATATTTATAGAGTTCAACAAGCTGTTGAAGCAGCCGTTAAATACAATCGTAAAATTGTTGTCTTCGGTCGTTCAATGGAGAACAATATTAAAATTGGTACAGAATTGGGTTATATTAAAGTACCACCTGAAACATTTATTGAACCAAACAAAATTAATACCGTTCCAAAACATGAAATTCTTATTTTATGTACAGGTTCTCAAGGTGAACCAATGGCAGCATTATCAAGAATTGCTAATGGTACACATAGACAAATCAGCATTATTCCAGATGATACAGTTGTATTCAGTTCATCACCTATTCCAGGTAACACGAAGAGTGTAAATAGAACAATCAACGCTTTATACAAAGCTGGTGCTGATGTTATTCACGGTAAATTATCAAACATTCATACTTCAGGTCACGGTTCACAAGATGAACAAAAATTAATGTTACGTTTAATTAAGCCTAAATACTTTATGCCAATTCATGGTGAATATAGAATGCTTAAGAAACATAGTGAAACTGGTGTAAACTGTGGTGTAGATCCAGAAAATATATTCGTATATGAAATTGGTGATGTGCTCGCACTTACTAAAGATTCTGCAAGATATGCTGGCCGTATTCCATCAGGAAATGTATTTGTTGATGGTAGCGGAATTGGAGATATCGGTAATGTCGTAATTAAAGACCGTAAAGTCCTTTCAGAAGAAGGTCTTGTAATAGTTGTTGTAAGTATAGATTTCAAAACGAAACAACTACTCTCAGGTCCAGACATCATCTCTAGAGGATTTGTATATATGAGAGAATCAGGTCATTTAATTTACGATGCACAACGATTAATCAAAAAAGCTGTTATTGAAAAGCTAAACAATAATGATAAAGTAGAATGGCATCACGTTAAATCTACAATTACTGAAGCTTTACAACCTTATTTATACGAAAAAACAGCTCGTAAACCAATGATTTTACCAATTATCATGAAAATTAAATAAAACATAAAAACACCCGTAATTTCTAAAAATTACGGGTGTTTTTTTACTCATTTACAAGTTTCTTCTCAAATCTATTTAAATCATTGTCATGACCTATCACGATTAATATATCATGAAATTCAATATTTTCATTTGGATCTGGTGCTACGATGATATCTTTACCTCTTTTAACAGCAATGATATTTATACCGTAATTTGCACGTACATCCAATTCTAATATAGAACTACCAGCAAGTCTTTCCCCTGCTTTAATTTCTACAATTGAATACTCATCAGAGAGTTCTAAGTAGTCTAGTACAGATGCGCTAGCAACATTATGTGCGATACGACGACCCATATCTCTTTCTGGATGGACAACAGTATCCGCACCTATTTTATTGAGAATTTTAGCGTGATAATCGTTTTGAGCTTTAGCGGTAACTTTTTTAACACCTAATTCTTTAAGAATTAAGGTTGTTAATGTACTCGCTTGTATATTCTCACCTATTGCAACAATTACATGATCGAAATTACGTATACCTAAACTTTTCATGACCGCTTCATCTGTTGTATCTGCAATCACCGCATGTGTGGCGATATCACTGAACTCATTCACTCTTGCTTCATCTGCATCAATGGCCATTACATCCATATCTAAAGCATTGAGCTCTCTTACAATACTTCCGCCAAATCGGCCTAAACCTATAACTACATACTCCCTACTCATGATATGCCTCCATACTTTATAATCTTATTTTTTACCTTTAACGTAATCAGCATCAAAGATAAATAATCTTAATAATAATATAAGCGATGGCACGAGTAAAAGTAAACCTAAAATAAATACGATTACAAGCATTAATGCCATTTGATCGTTCACAACTGCTTTATCAATATTAATAAACGGATCTAATATATATGGTAATTTACTTAAACCATATCCAAAGAACGCTGTACCGAATTGTAATAATATCATAATAAAAGCAACACCATGTGCTTTTTTAAAGTATATTAATCCAACAGCAATGAGAAAGAATATAATACTTAAACCGAATAACCACCAATAACTGCCGACTGCATTATTAAAATGCGTTTCATTATGTTGTCTTAAAGATAAGAAAACGAACTGACAAATGATAATCATTGGAATTGCCCATATAAGGAACCACTGTCTCAGTAAATGATATGCTTCAGAATCTTTAGCTTTGTTTGCATAAAATGTTAAAAATCCTGATGAAATATATAACACAGAAATAATTGCTAAAAATACGACTGCCCATGCATATGGACTTAATAATAAATCAACCCATTGTAGGTGAACACCATCACTTGTTTCTTTTATATAGCCACCTTCAGCAATTGTTAAAATTGTTGATAATGATGCTGGAATCAATAAACCTGTTCCACCATATAAGAATAACCACGATAACTTACTATCTTGTCCATAGTTTTCAAATGCATAAAAACTACCACGAATGGTCAGTAGAATTAATGCAATACTCCCAGGTATTAATAATGTTGACCCGAAATAATAAGCAGAATCTGGGAAGAATCCAACTATTCCTACAAAAAAGAATACGAAGAATACGTTTGTTACTTCCCAAACAGGGTTTAAATATCTAGAAATTAAGTTATTGATAATATGATCCTGTTTCGTTAATTTCGCGTGAAATGCGAAGAATCCTGCACCAAAGTCAATCGCACCAATAATAATGTAACCAAACAGAAAGAGCCAAAGCACTGTAATACCTATATGTTGATAATCCATTATACTTCACCCTTTCTGTCTATTATTTTGTTTACATCATCAGTCGCTTTACTGTGACTAAACATTCTAATAAGTACATAACTTGATGAAATACCAAGAACTAAATAAAGTATTGCAAATGCAATGAATACGAGTGCTAGTCCGTCAGCATTTGTTGCAGCTTGTGCAACTTTTAAGTAACCTCTTAATATCCAAGGTTGTCTACCCATCTCGGCTAAGAACCAACCAAATTCAATTGCAAGCATTGCAAGTGGTCCGGTTAATACTGCTAAATATAAGATTGGTTTACTATATTGTGACCATTTTTTCACCCATTTTAATACAATAAATAAAGCTGAAACGACAAAACAATAAACACCAAAGAATACCATCAAATCAAAGAAATAGTGAATGATAAGTGGTGGTGTTTCATCACTCTTAAATTCGTTTAATCCTTTAACTTCAGTATTAAAATTACTATCAGATAAGAAACTTAAAGCGCCAGGTATTTTAATAGCACCTTTTACTTCTTGTTTATCTTCATCTACTACCCCAAATAATACAAGGTCTGCTTTTGATTCACTTTCAAAATGCCATTCCATAGCTGCTAATTTTTCAGGTTGTTCTTGATGTAAGAACTTAGCTGATAAATCTCCTGCTAACATCGCAAGTAAACTCGCAATTAAACCGACTGTCATCGTAAGTTTGAGTGCTTTTTTATGATATTCTTTATCGTCTATAAATTTATTCTTAATTAAACGATATGCTGCTATACTTGCTAAAATAAATGCAGCTGTCATAAACGCAGTCGATACAACGTGAAATGATCTAATACCGAATGATGCATTAAACATCGCTGCAACTGGATCAATATTCATCAATTTTCCATTGATAAAATCGAATCCATTTGGCGTATTCATGAAAGAATTCACAGATGTTATAAAGAACGCTGAAAATGTACCACCAATAATGACTGGTAACGTAATTAAAAAGTGCGTCCATTTACCTTTGAATCTATCCCACGTATATAAATAAATACTTAAGAAAATAGCCTCAAAGAAAAAGGCGAATGTTTCCATAAATAATGGTAGTGCAATAACTTGACCACCTAATTGCATAAATGATGGCCACAATAATGATAATTGTAGACCAATAATTGTTCCCGTAACTACTCCGACCGCTACAGTAATCGTATAACCTTTAGACCAACGTTTTGCCATCGCAATATACATAGGATTATTGTTCTTAATACCTATGAATTCAGCAATTGCAAACATTAATGGGATACCCACACCAATTGTTGCAAAAATGATATGGAACCCCAATGTCATAGCAGTTAGTAAACGACTTATAACTACTGCATCCATAATATTCCTCCATTCAACGTTTGTGATATACATCACAATTTAATCTTATTATACAACACTTTAATCATTTGTGAAATGTTTAACATTTACAAAGTAATGACAAATTAATGGCAAAATAGGACTTAATCGTTGAACGCTTTAAAAAATCATTTATAATATGTCTATATAAAGTTGAGGTGAAAGCTATGAGTGAAGTTACAATTTATACACAAGACCAATGTCCCCCTTGCCAATTTGTAAAACAATATTTTACTGAAAAAGAAATTCCATTTACAGAAAAAAATATAAAAAACAAACAGTTTAAAAATGAACTTATCGATCTAGACAGTTTTTCAACACCTACTGTTCTCATTAATGGAAAAGTTTTTTATCAAGTTGATATAGAATCTTTTAATAAAGCATTGGGCATTCATTAATGAAGATTCAATTTCCAAGTTCTAAAATTAAAATCACCAAACATTCTATTGATACAAACCTAAAATCAAATCTGAAACTTATTCATATAACAGATTTGCATTTAGGTTATTATTCTAATTTAGAAAATTTATATCAACTTGTACGTCTTATCAATGAGCAAGAAGCAGATATTGTTTGTTTCACAGGTGATTGTTTTGATGATATTGCTCAAATTTCTTTTGACCCTTATCTAGTTATACCTTTATTTCGTACAGTTCAATCAAAATATGGAAAGTTTTTTGTTCCAGGCAACCATGATTACGGTTCAAACGGCATTCATACAGTATTAGATATCATGAATAAATCCGGTTTTGAAGTCTTGTTAAACAGTTCTTACGTCGTAAACACACCTGACGGTAATATTCAGATTAATGGCATTGACGATTTATGTTTTGGTCTGCCTAATTTTAGCAGTTCATTCCAAGTACCAAATTGTCATATAAACTTTCGAATCGGACTCGTACATGAACCAGATAAAGTTAAATTATTAGATCCAAACATCCATTTAGTACTTTCTGGACATACTCATGGTGGTCAAGTTCGACTTCCTAAGATTGGCGCTATTTATACACCAACTCATGGAAAAGTATATAAACAAGGTTTGTATCAAATTAGAACTAGACAATTTCTTTACGTTAATCAAGGTATAGGCATGACAAGACTTCCTATTAGAATTTTTTGCTCACCTGAAATTGCGATATTCACCTTGAAATCTCATTAATGTCTGAAAGAAAGCATAACATATAAAAACAGAGCGATTATCACTTAAAGTTAAGAGATAATCGCTCTGTTTTTATATTTTAAAGAATTTGATTAACGAGTTCTACAACTTCTTCTTCTGTTGCACAGTTAATTGCTTTGTTCGCTAATTCTTGCATTTCTTTTTGATCTAATTGTTTGATTTGTTTTCTAGCTTTTAGAATACTTGTCGCACTCATAGAGAATTCATCTAAACCTAATCCAAGTAATAATGGAATTGCTGTATTGTCTCCAGCCATTTCTCCACACATACCAGTCCATTTACCTTCTTTATGAGAAGCTTCAATTACTTGCTTAACTAAGCGAAGAATTGCAGGGTTATATGGTTGGTATAAGTAAGAAACACGCTCAGACATACGATCAGCAGCCATTGTATATTGGATTAAATCATTCGTACCAATACTGAAGAAATCAACTTCTTTAGCGAAGATGTCTGCAAGTGCTGCAGTAGATGGAATTTCTACCATAATACCGATTTCGATATCATCCGCAACGTTAACACCTTCAGAAACTAATTTTTCTTTTTCCTCAAGTAAGATTGCTTTAGCATCTCTAAATTCTTTAATAGTTGCAATCATAGGGAACATGATATTTAACTTACCAAATTCAGATGCACGTAATAAAGCTCTTAATTGTGTTCTAAAAATTTCAGTTTGATCTAAACATAAACGAATCGCTCTATATCCTAAGAATGGGTTCATTTCTTTAGGTAAGTTTAGATAAGATAATTCTTTATCTCCACCTATGTCTAAAGTACGAACGACAACACGTTTGCCGTCCATTTCTTTTAAAACTTTGCTATATGCTTCAAATTGTTCTTCTTCTGAAGGCATATTGTCTCTACCCATGTATAAGAATTCAGTACGGTATAAACCGATACCTTCTGCGCCGTTATTTTTAACACCTTCTAAGTCATTAGGTGTACCAATATTCGCAGCTAATTCAACATGAACACCATCTTTAGAAACAGATTCATCATTAACAAGTTTAGCTAATTCTTCTTTTTCAGCTAAGAAGTTTTTCTGTTTTTGTTCGTATGCTTGAACTTCGTCATCTGTTGGGTTAATGATTACATCACCAGATAAACCATCAATGATTAAACTATCACCATGGTTTACGCGATCTGTAATATCTTTAGTACCTACAACAGCAGGAATTTCCAATGAACGACTCATTATTGCTGAGTGTGAAGTTCTTCCACCGATATTTGTCGCAAAACCTTTAACAAACTCTTTGTTAAGTTGCGCAGTATCAGATGGTGTTAAATCTTCACCCACAATAATAACGCTTTCATTGATCATACTGGGGTTTGGTAATTCTACACCTAAAATATGTGCCAAAATACGTTTAGAAACATCGCGAATATCAGCTGCACGTTCTTTCATATATTCATTATCCATATTTTCAAAAATTGTAATGAAGTTTGTTGATACTTCATTTAATGCAGTAGGTGCATTTACTTTGTTATTGCGAATATTTTCTTCAATTGGATTTAATAATTCTGGATCTTCTAATACTAATAAATGGGCATCAAAAATCGCAGCTTTATCTGCACCAAGTTGTTTTTCAGCATTATTACGAATTTGAGTTAATTCAACTTTTGATTGATTAACAGCCGCTTTAAACTTTTCAACTTCGCCGTCTACATCGCTGATATTTTCGCTTGAAAACGATAAGTCAGGTTCAACTAATAAATATGCTTTACTAATAGCCACACCATCAGATGCAGCTATACCTTTTAATATTTCAGACATTATTTAGTTAATCCTTCTTTAGATAATACTTCAGTAATTGCTTCGATAGCTTCTTTCTCATCACTACCCTCAGCGTAGATAGTAATTTCAGCATCTTTACCAACACCTAGGCTCATTACACCCATGATTGATTTTAAGTTAACTTTTTTAGCGTTATATTCTAATTGTACATCTGAATCAAATTTAGATGCAGTTTGAACTAACATTGTTGCTGGTCTAGCATGAATACCCGTTTCGTCAATAATTACGTATGAATTTTGTTCCATTTTTATTGTCTCCTTCTGATACCTATATTAAATTTGTATAAAATCAAATTTTATCTATACGATTAAAGAATATCAAAAAAACACTTACAATTCAATCATATTACATAAGTATGCAATTATTTGAGCTGATTATTCTTTAATTTTGAAGGTTCGTATATTCAACTGCTATTTGTGTACCAATTCTAGCGTTATGCTCAACAAGTTTAATATTTGTTTCTAATGATTTACCTTCAGATTGCTTAACGATTTCACCTAATAGGAATGGTGTAGAATCTTTACCATGAATACCTTCTTCTTCAGCTTTAGCAACTGCTTTGTCAATAATACCATTGATGAAACTTGGTTCTAGTTGATCCTCTTCTGGAACAGGGTTAGCTACAACAATGCCTGTTTCTAAACCTAAATCCCATTGCACTTCTGCTAGTTTCGCAATTGTACTTACTTCATCAATTCTTGTATTTAATTTAAGACCACTTTCTCTTGTAAAGAATGCTGGAAGTTCATCAGTTTGATATCCAACTACAGGTACTCCTTTTGTTTCTAAATATTCTAATGTTTTGTCTAAGTCTAGAATTGATTTAGCACCAGCACAAATGACAGCTACTTTCGTTTTAGAAAGTTCATCTAAGTCTGCAGAAATATCCATTGTATGCTCAGCACCTTTATGAACACCACCGATACCACCAGTAACAAAGAATTTAATGTCTGCTAATTGCGCACAAATCATTGTTGAAGCCACTGTTGTTGCACCAATTTTCTTAGTTGCTAATATTTCAGCGATATCTCTTCTAGAAACTTTTGATACATTTTCTGCACTTGCTAATAATTCTAATTCATCTTCGCTCAATCCAATTTTAATCTTTCCATCAATAATTGCGATTGTTGCTGGTACCCCACCATTATCTCTTACAATTTGTTCTACTTTTTGTGCCATTTCTACGTTTTGAGGATAAGGCATACCATGTGAAATAATTGTAGATTCTAAAGCAACAATTGCTTTACCTTCCTCTTTTGCTTTTTCTACTTCTTCTGAAAATTGAATATAGTTTTCCATTATAAAGCCTCCATGTCCTTAATTAATTGTTTTTTATCTAAATCTTGTCTCACTGTATAAGCTGTTTGAATTGTTTTAGATGCATTTGCTTTTGCCAAATCAATAATTTTGTCGATTTCAAATGATTTCAACCATCCATAAATTAAACCTGACGTAAAAGCATCACCAGCACCTGTTACATCAACGACATTATCTACTTTTTTAACTTCAAATTGACGTTGTCCTTCATCACCATCATAAATAATTTTGTCTTTACCTGATGTCACAACTAAGTTCTTCACACCAAGTGATCTAATTTCACCAATGTATTGAATTAATTCCGCTTCTGTTTGTGCATCTTTACCTACGAAAGATTCAACTTCATCTTTATTTAATATGAGCCAATCAACCGCATGTAAGTTATGAGGTAGACGATTCATTTTAGGTCCAGATACTGCAATCAAGACTAATTTAATCTTTTTCTTCTCAGCGTATGAACATAAAAACTCTATCGTCTCTTTAGGACAGTTTAAATCTGCAATAATACATTTAGATTTATTAAGTAAGTATGTGTTCTTAATCATAAACTCCGGCGTAATTTTGTCATATACTGACATATCTGCAAATCCCATCGTCATACTGCCATGTTGATCTAACAATGCTGTATAACTTCCCGTTGATTCGCTAGAGATTTTCTCTACATAATCCACATTCATAAATGGTGATGATAAATCTGAAATATGTTGCCACTCTGCATCATTACCTGAAGTCGTTAATAACAGAACATCTTCACCGATACGTCCTAAATTCTCAGCAACATTTCTAGCAACACCACCAATAGAAGTTTCAGAGGTAACTGGATTTGAAGTACCTTTTACTAATTCGTCTGTAATATGAAATTTCCTATCTATGTTAGCCCCACCAATACAAACAATTGGATTTTGTTCATTTAATACATATGCTTTCCCTTGAACATATTCTTTCTTAACTAAACCTGAAATAATATTTGCAACTGCAGGTCTAGACAAACCAACTTTATCTGATAACTCTTGTTGGGATATAAAAGGATTTTCTTTTATTAAGTTAAGAATTAATTTTTCGTTTTCATTCATTGAATTCACCTCGCAAACATTTGTTTATTTTTCAAACTTTAGTTTACATTTTTAATTATAAAGCGTTTTCAGAATAATTGCAAATATAACATAAAAAAATTACACAAAAAGAAGCTAAGACATTACAAAATGCCTTAGCTTCGTATCAAAATTTTATTTACCTATAAAGTCTTGAATGACTGTTTCACATTTTTTAATGTGATCTTCGCCCATTTTTTTCATTAAATAATAACTTATTGAACCAGCAACTGCTTGTCCAACTAATGGCACCCATCTTGATTGTTTTGCCGCTTCTCTTTTTACGACTGATCTAAAAATAACTTTTACCATTGCATTCGTTACTTTTTGACCAATAAACTGGCTACCTCTCATTGCAGCAGATGTTAAAACTTTTTGTTTTAGATCATCTTGCATTTTATTAACTTGCTTATGACTTAATCCATAAATTTTATTAATATCTTCAATGATATCGCCCATTAATTTAATATCCATACCAACACCAAGTCCAGGGATTGGTACTACATTTGCAGCTGAAGACATTAATGACTTCTTATGAATAATTTCTTTAGCTTTTTTTCTACGTTCTAACAATTCTTCTTGTGAAGTTGGTAATTCAGAACGCTTCTTTATTTCTTGTATACCAAATGCTTTATTGCCTGCTTTTGTCGTAATTTTATCGAAAATTCCCATTGTTTCCATTCTCCTCACAGTTCGATTATATTCAATCATTATTATAATAATATATACCCGAACTAGGAAATTTTAACCATTTATTTGTACGAATACGACTTTCAAGTATTTACTTGGTTTATAGTGAGGATGACTCTTGAAGTCTTTTGGTAATCCCATTACATCAGAGATTGTATAATCAACACCTAATTGATCTAATGTTTGATTTATCATTTTTTTGAATGCTTTTTGTGGGAAAGCACTTGAATTTGTACTTAACACTAAGTTACCATTCTCGTTTAATAATTCTAATGCACCTTCAATTAATTCAGGATAGTTTTTCTGAACACTAAAAGTCTTTTTCTTATTACGTGCGAAACTTGGTGGATCAATAACGACAACGTCATAACTTAAACCATGTCTTAAAGCATATTTGAAATAATCAAATACATCCATAATAAATATGTGGTTCTGATTAAGATCCATTGTATTTAAACCAAAGTTTGCTTCAGTTAATGGTCTAGCTCTATTAGCTAAATCCACACTTGTAGTTGATTGAGCATTTTCACTTGCTGCAACTGAAAATGCACCAGTATAACTAAATAGATTTAATATATCTTTATCTTGACTATAGTGATCTCTTAACTTTTTTCTAACATCTTTTTGATCTAAGAAAATACCTGTCATAGGTCCATCATCAAGATTAATATTATAGAACATATGGTTTTCTTCAATGACATACGGAAATTCTGGTGCTTCACCCGTTACGAAGTCTGACGCTGTTTCCATGCCTTTAAATCTTCTTTTTTCAAAAATTGATTGATAATCAAAGACTTCTTTAATTGCAGGTAATATTCTATCTTTCAATCGATATATGCCTACTGAGTACCATTGAACTAATAAATGACCGTCATAATGATCAATTGTCAGTCCACCAATTCCATCACCTTCGGCATTAAATAATCTATATGCATTGATACCATCTACATTTTCATAATATGCTCTATCATTTTTTGCTTCATCAAATAACTTTACAAAAAAGTTATGATCAATCTTTTCAGTTGAGTCTAATGATAATACCCAGCCTATACCTTTATTTTGTTCACCATAATATGCAGTTGCAATAAATCTTTTACCCGCATCAACAAGTGCGACTAATTCACCTTCATCCATATTAGGCATATCAAAAACGTCGTCTTTTTCAACTAGAGGATATCCTCTTAAATATTTATCTTCTTTTCCTTTTTTGAGCATTAATTGTTTCATTATATATTAGCCATCCTTTCGAAATGTCTCACATATTATAACGTATATTATTCAAAACACCAAAAAACAGAGTATTCCCCTTTAGAATACTCTGTTAACCGAATTTTATTAATCAAAATTTCCCCCAGAAAGTTTTGATCCCCTTATATGTAAACGCTTACTAAAGTTAGTATAAAGGATAAGATTATTCCACGCAATACATTTTTTGAATAAATTCATTAAAATAGTTTACTTATTACATATTTAAACTTTTAAATACAGCAATTGCTCGCGTAAATTATAAAATAAAAAACACTTTATTAAGCGCATATTGCTCAATAAAGTGTCTAACTATCTTGTGTATGATATTAAAATGATTTTTTCAAGTGAATGATAAATGCAGGTGTCACAAATAATAATAGTAAAAATGAAATTGGTGTGATAAACACGGAAAATTGTGAAGTTTGAATTGCTGATACAAAGAATGTCGTTGCAATTTCAAAGAATAATGCTGAAATGACAAACAACTTGCCAAAATTATTTTTATTCTTATAATTTGTCGTGTAATTGAAGTATGCATATAAGATAATCAATAACATCAAAATAAATAATGTTAACCATTCAAAAACGTATTGAATTTGAGATAATTTCCATTCACCTGATAAGAATAAACCATTACGGTTATTAAACTCTATAAATGTAAATAAGAATAAAACTACAGTACTTATCCATTCTATATAACTTTTCTTTAACCATTTCGGTCTTCTCATCCATCTTGGAATATCGTCTTCTTCGATTTTAATAATCTCTTTCCATTTTTCATTACGTCGTTTTCTTTTAGCGATTGCCTCTTCAGAATTGAATTTTTCTAAAGTAGCCTGTTTGAAATTCTGTAATTTTTGGTAAAAACCTTCTGCTAAAGTATATATTTTTCTTGTTAAGCGATTATTTTTAACTCTTGAATATCTTTCTTCATGAAATTGTTCAATGTCTTCATCACTTACTGGTAATGATCTTCTTAAATATAAACTAATCCATACTGACATTTGACTCAGACACCATAACAGTATGAAGAATAAGTTTACACTCATAACGTCTATAGGTTTTACATTTTGAGTATCGATATTATGGTTCATTGCAAATTGTGAAATGAAATAACATAATCCATATGAAATAATAATCCATAAATAATGTTTCTTCCGATGCATTGGATTCAGTTCATTTTTATAAACGACATATCCCACATGAATTGCAAATGGAATAATAAATAAGAAAGATGCAAAACTATATACTTGGAACATGGTCATCATAATAACAATCATTAAAATAATTGTGAGTCCGATATAAAATATAGAAATATCATAATCGTAATGCGTCGTTCTTCTTAAAGTACGTCCTACTAATAATACAAACACACCAAATAGCAATACTATAATTGCTGCGATAACTGGAAAGTTACCGATATAATGATGTAATATTCTTACTAATTCATCAAAAAAAGCTACAAAAAAGTCCCAAATATTATTGATATGGATATTACTTGAATCCTTGATATTATAATCTTTAATACGTGGTGCATTAAAAAGTATAAGTAATCCAGTAATCAAAATAAATATACCTATAATTCGACTAAAATGAACTTCCCAGCTTTTTTTCTTTATAGCCATGTTCTTCACCTCATTGAACATTATAATTGTTTCATTTTCAATTGTCTTTAATTATATTGAAAATCAGTCCCAAGTACTAGCAAGAAGTTTAAAACTTATATGTAGTTGGGTATATAATAATATCATAAATTTTAAAGGAGTGTTATTATGACTCATAATGATAAGCATAAAGAAGAAGCAGAAAAAGCTAAGAAAAAAGAACAAGAAAATAAGCAAGACAACAACAAAGGTCAAGATGAAACAAAAGAAAATATACAAGACACATTCGAATAAATAAATTTCATTATCGTGCCTAGTCGGGAGCGAAATCACAATTTGCGATTTCGCTCCCGATTTTATTTTGAATTTATTTTAATGACTTACAAATCATTTATTTAAGAAATTAATTTTATTTTTATGATTTACTATTGACAAAAAGATTAATAAGACTTATCGTATGGATAACAAATTAATAAATGCACTAGGGGTGTTTTGAAACTGAGACAGACATGAAAAGGTCTGAACCCTTTGTACCTGATCTAGATGATACTAGCGTAGGAAAGTGTTCGTAAATCATATAATATTCATTTTTAAATGATAACAATATTTTTGTGCGCTTCTATTTAGATATAGGAGTGCACATTTTTTTATATAAAAGGAGAATTTAACATGTCAAAAAGATTAACGTTATCAGATATTTTAGTAACTGTATTAATTGGTGCTTTGTTTGCAATCATTTATAAGTTCTTATGGATACCTTATGAAATTTTAAAACCACTTGGTCTACACTTAGAACAATCTGTATATGGTGTATGGTTTATTGCAGCAATTATCACTTATTTAATTATTCAAAAGCCTGGTGTTGCCATTCTTGCTGAATTTGCTGCTGGCGCTGGAGAAACAATTGTAATGGGGCAATTCGATATTCCAACATTTATATATGCATTATTACAAGGTTTAGCTTGTGAAATCATCTTCCTAGCTGTTCGATATCAATCAAGAAAATTATCAGTTGCAGTAATAGCTGGAATGGCTGCAGGTATTATTACGTTACCAATTGATTGGTTCTATAATTACTTAGGTGACGTTGCTTTATGGAATGTTATTTTAATGTTTACGATTAGAATTTTAAGTGGTGCAATCGTTGCGGGTGCATTAGGCTATGCAATTGTAAAAGCACTTGACCAAACTGGTGTTACGAAATTGTTCAGACCAGCATCTAAAAAAGATTATGACTTATTATAGGAGTTATTCAATTGTTATCACTAAAAAATTTAAGACTAAAGTATCCTGATGATGAACGCATTATATTTAAAAATTTAAACATCAATATTAATGATAAAGAAAAAGTTCTGTTACTAGGTCCAAGTGGATCTGGTAAAAGTACATTATTAAATATATTAAGCGGTATTATACCGAGATCGATGGACATACCGATGAAAGTAGATTCAATCAATATCGATTCACTTCCGGGTGTTATTTTCCAAGATCCAGATACGCAGTTTTGTATGCCTGAGATTAAAGAAGAATTAGCATTTGTGCTTGAGAATATGAACATCGAACCTGATAAAATGGACGGATTTATAAAAAATGCCATGAAACAGGTAAATTTAAATGCTGACCCTTCACTAAAAATCAATCGTTTAAGTGGTGGTATGAAACAAAAATTAGCGATTGCTTCTATATTATTACAAGATACAAATACGTTATTTCTTGATGAACCGACAGCAATGCTTGATCATCAATCAACGACTCAACTATGGGATTTGATTATGGATCATTGGACAAATCAAACCGTTGTAATCGTGGAACATAAAGTTGATTATATTTGGAATTATGTTGATAGAGTCATCGTGATGAATGAAAATGGTGAAATCACACATGATAGTACACCTCAAGATATATTAGATCATCATACAGACATATTAAATGAATACGGTGTATGGCACCCTAACTCATGGCGATATGCCCCAAAATTAACTAAACAGACTACTGAGCACAATCCGTTGTTAAATATAGAGGAGTTAGATGTACTACGTGGCTCCAAAAAACTATTTAGTATAGATGAATTAACGATTTCAAGTGGCGAATGGCTTACAATAACTGGACCAAATGGAACAGGTAAGACAACATTTTTAGAAACGATGATGCAGCTCATTAAATATAATGGTCAAATACTTTATAAGAATAAACACATCAAAAAAGTAAAAGATGCTTCTAAACATATGTATTTCGTTTATCAAAATCCAGAATTACAATTCATCGAAACATCTGTTTATCATGAAATATTTATCAATTATGCTTATCAAGATAAACAGACAGCTCATGACAAGACTCAAGACATGTTGACGTTATTAAAACTTAATCATGTGAAAGACCAACACCCTTTTGAATTATCAATAGGACAGAAAAAAAGATTAAGTGTCGCAACTGCATTAAGTACAAATTCTGAAATTATTTTACTGGATGAGCCAACATTCGGTTTAGACAGTCACAACACCTTTGAACTCATCAAATTATTTCATGAGCGTGTACAAAATGGTCAAACTATCTTAATGATTACACATGAAAATGAGATCATTAATCGTTATGCTACTAGAAGATTGACGATCAAAGACGAGCAATTACATGTAAGCGGTGGTGAATCTCATGTTAACTAATTGGAAGAAATACTCTACATTTATTGATGATGTCAATATTCTAACGAAACTTATATTAGGTATCGCTCTATTTTTCTATGCGATATTTATTCATCAATTTGATTTCATGCTCTATTTAACGATTATTATGTTCCTTTATTTAATCATCATGAGCGGTGTGAGATGGTTACCACTATTAATCGTCATTGTAATCACTTTATTTTTCGGACTCACTTCTTCCTTATTTATGATTTTTTATGGTGAAGGAAGCGAAACAATTTTCAAGTTCGGCATTATTCATATTACTGAAGAAAGCTTTTTAAGAGGTATTCACGTAACCATGCGTACACTTGTTATTTCGTTTTACGGCATGGTTATACCATTTACTTCACAAATCATTTATGTGTTTTATAGTTTCATGCAACATTTAAAAGTCAAACCTAAAATTGCATATGCTTTCATGGCTTCTATACGCATGATACCTCTTATGTTTAGCTCTTTTATGCAGTTAAGACAAGCTTTAAAGATGCGATATGCAGTTATAGATAAAAGTAATCGTAAAGGCTTAAAATGGATTCACCATTTACTCATTCCAACGTTAAGTCAAAGTATAAGAAAATCTCATAGGTTAGCTGTTGCAATGGAAGCAAAAGGATTCACAAACGGCAAAAGAACTTTCTATTATAAGGTACCTTTCACTAAAAATGATTTATATTTCATTTTAATGACGATTGCACTCGTTGCTGTTGCATATTTATTAAATATTTATTTACCTATAACACACATTTCAGATATTCGATAACATTGCGTTATATTTGACCATACCTTTCCCTAAAAGAATGAAATATAGCGCAATGAAAAGGCTGAGACAAACTTTGTTGTCTCAGCCTTTAATTATAATTTATATGCTTTTAATGCTTTATGCCCAATATCATTTCTATAGAATAATTGTTCACTTTTAATATGTTTGACTTGTTCATATGCATGTTTTTGAGCCGTTTCAATATTATCACCCGTACCGATAACTATCATGACACGTCCACCGTTATTTTCATACTTGCCTGCTGAATTCTTCTTCAAAGCACTCACAAAATATTGATCTACATGCTCTAAACCTTCAACTGAATATCCTTTATCATAATCACCTGGATATCCTTTAGATGCTAATACGACACCAACAACACTTTCATCTTTCCATTCTAATGTTATGGGTTCTTTATGATACACCTTGTTTAATATTTCAATAAAATCAGAATCTAATTTAGTCAATAATACTTGTGCCTCTGGATCACCGAATCTTGCATTAAATTCAATTACTTTTGGTCCTTCTTTTGTTAAAATTGCGCCAATATAAATCAAACCAAAATAGTTAATGCCTTCACTCACTAAAGCATCCGCAATAGGTTGTGCGATTTTTTGATTCGTTTCTTCCAATACATCATCCGTAATATGTGGTACCGGACAGTATGCGCCCATACCACCTGTATTTGGACCTTTATCACCATCGAATGCACGTTTATGATCTTGGGCGATACAATCAAATGGAACTGCATATGATTGATTCACAAATGTCATAACTGAATATTCTTCTCCATCAAGAAACTCTTCGAATACTACTTTTTCATGAGGTGTTTGATATAAAGTTTCTACGCCTTCCCTTGCTTCTTCACGTGTTAAAGCAACGATTACACCTTTACCGGCTGCAAGTCCATCTTTTTTAAGTACAATAGGTATTTTGCACTGCTCAACATAATTGATTGCTTCTTCTTTTGTTGTGATTGTCTTATATTCTGCAGTTGGAATATGATACTTTTCCATAATCTTTTTCGCAAATTCTTTAGAACCTTCTAATTGTGCTGCTTCTTTAATTGGTCCGAAGACTTTAGCATTTGTTTCCTCTAATACATCTGTTAAACCATCTATTAAAGGTTGTTCAGGTCCAATTATTACCCATTCAATATTGTTTTGTTCTACAAAAGATTTTATAGCTAAATGATCATTTTCTTGAATATCCGATACAATTGTCGCAACTTCTTCCATTGCATCATTACCCGGAATGACAAAGACTTCATTTACTAATTTAGACGATTGACATTTTTGAGCTAACGCATGTTCTCTTCCACCTGATCCTATAACAAGTACTTTCATATTGACCTCCTAATGTTTAAAGTGTCTCATACCAGTAAATACCATACTGATTCCATATTTATTTGCCATATCTATTGAATCTTGATCTTTAATTGACCCACCTGGTTGGATAATTGTTTTAATACCTGCTTTTGCTGCTGTTTCTACAGTGTCACCCATTGGGAAAAATCCATCTGAGGCTAATGCTACATTTTCATTCATTTCAATTGCACGATCAATTGCTATTTTTGCAGAGCCAACTCTATTCATTTGTCCAGCACCTACACCAACAGTTTGGTGATCGTTTGCTAGTACAATAGCATTACTTTTAACTGAGCGGACAACTTTCCATCCAAGTTCTAACGCTTTCCATTGTGCTTCAGTTGGTTCAACATCTGTAACGACTTTCATTTCTTCACGCGTTAATGTTGCATTATCTTTATCTTGAACTAAATATCCACCTGATACGGATACAAATTCTTGTTCGTCTTGCGTTTCAGTCATATCAATTTCTAGTAATCTAATATTCTTCTTCGCTGTTAAGACTTCTAAAGCTTCTTCGTCATAGCTTGGCGCAATAATGACTTCCAAGAAAATAGAATGTAATTTTTCAGCTAATTCCTTTGTAACGGGTCTATTTAAAGCGACAATACCACCAAAAATAGATTGTGAATCTGCTTCATATGCATAATCGTACGCTTCTTCAATTGATGCGCCTACACCAACACCACATGGGTTCATATGTTTCACTGCAACAGCTGCAGGTTGTTCAAACTTTTTAATAAGTGATAAAGTTGCATCAGCATCTTTAATGTTATTAAAGCTTAAAGCTTTACCATGTAATTGTTTAGCGCCAGCTAATGTATTTGGTTCATTTGAAGTCTTTACAAAAGTAGCATTTTGTTGAGGGTTTTCACCATATCTTAATGTTTCTGACGTATTTCCAAAAAATTCAACAATCGCATTGTCATAATCATTTGTATGTTTAAATACTTTAACCATTAATGATTTACGATAATTTTCATCAAGTTTGTCAGAAGCAATACGTTCAATGACTTCGTTATAATCAGCAGGATCTACGACTGTTGTAACAAATTTGAAGTTCTTTGCTGCTGCACGTAACATAGTTGGTCCACCGATATCGATGTTTTCAATTGCTTCATCTTCTGTTACATCTTCTTTCTTGACAGTTTCTTTAAATGGATATAAATTTACGACTACTAAATCAATTAAGTCGATGTCTTGTTCTTTTAATGCTGTTAAATGTTCAGGTATAGAACGATTTGCAAGAATCCCTCCATGTACACCTGGATGTAAAGTTTTGACTCTTCCATCCATTATTTCTGGAAAGTTTGTTAACTCTGAAACTGAATATACTTCAATCCCAGCATTTTCAAGTGCCTTTTTAGTACCACCAGTTGAAAAGATTTTATAATCATTTTCTATTAATTTGCTTGCGAAATCTTCTATATTTGTTTTATCTGACACACTTAATATTGCATTCTTCATTTTGTAAAGACTCCTTTATTGAATAATTTCTTTCATAACACGTGGATATAATTCGTATTCTAAGTTCTGTATTCTTAATTGTAATGTCTCTCTCGTATCATCTGGATATACTTTACAGCTTAATTGATCGATGATTTCGCCTGTATCCATACCACTATCAACGTAATGAACAGTTGCTCCTGTTACACGTACACCGTAATCTAATGCTTGCCCAACAGCGTCCTTACCAGGAAAACTTGGTAATATTGATGGATGAATATTCAACATTTTACCTTCATATTGTTTTAATAATGTAGGACCAACGATTTTCATATATCCTGCTAAAATAACCCAACTTACACGATCTTGAGCTAATCTTGTGAGTAGTGCTTCTTCATATTCTTTTTTACTATCGTAAGTTCTTGGATCAATGATATAAACTGGTAAATTAAATCGTCTTGCTCTTTCTATGCAAAAAGCATTAGGGTTATCTGTATACAATGCTGTTACCTCTATATGGTCTAAATAACCTGCTTCGATATTTTCCATTATTTTCTCAAAGTTCGATCCATTTCCTGATGCAAATACTGCTATTTTAATCATGATTGAACCCCCGTCAATTTGACCTGACCTGTCCCGTTTGAAATTTCACCTATTACATATGCTTCTTCATTTTTTGCTTTCAAGATATCTAAAGTTTCTTGTGCATCTTCTTTATTGACGATAAGTACAAAGCCAATGCCCATATTAAACACATTATACATTTCCTGTGCTTCAATCTTTCCTTGCTCTTTTAACCAATGGAATATTTGTGGTACTTCATATGATTGAACATCGATATGTGCATCTTTATTTTCTGGAATAGCTCTTGGAATATTTTCAATAAATCCTCCGCCAGTAATGTGTGACATACCTTTAACTTTTACTTTATCTAATACGGCAAGAACAGGTTTAACATATAACTTTGTTGGTTCAAGAAAAGTTTCTAAATACGTTCTCTCATCATCAAATGCATCATTTAAGTTAATTTGACTTTCTTTAATTAAGTTTCTAACTAAACTGTAGCCGTTTGAATGTATACCACTTGATGTAATACCAATTATGACGTCACCTTCATCAACTTCACTGCCATCTATATAGTCATCTTTTTCAACAGCGCCAACACAAAATCCTGCGATATCATATTCTCCTTGATGGTACATTTCGCCCATTTCTGCAGTTTCTCCGCCAATTAATGCACAGTTCGTTTCTTTACAACCGACAGATACACCTGAAACAATCGCTTCAATCGTTTCAGGATTTACTTTATTCGTCGCAATATAATCAAGGAAATACAAAGGTTCTGCACCAGTCGTTAAAATATCATTCACACACATCGCAACGGCATCGATACCAATTGTGTCATGTTTGTTATAATCAATTGCAAGTTTAAGCTTTGTACCAACACCATCTGTTCCAGAAACAAGAACTGGTTTCTTCATATTTAATTGTGACAGATCAAATGCAGCACCAAAGCCGCCTAAACCACCTAGTACTTCCTTTCTCATTGTGCTTTGAACATGTGACTTTATTCTATTGACCGCTTCATAACCAGCTTCAATATCTACACCAGATGCTTTATATGCTTTCGACATTAAGATTACCCTCTTTATCAAAGTATTGTTTATTACTAGCTAAATAAGCTTTTTGACGTGGACTTAAGTTTTGATAATATCTTTCTTCATAGTCATAAAGACCTGCTGGATAGTCACCAGTAAAGCTTTCTACACATAGCCCATGATAAGGTACGTCTTTATCTAACCCTATTGATCGTATTAAGCCATCAACTGATAAATATGCAAGTGAATCTGCACCGATATAATCTCTAATTTCTTCAGGTGATTTATGTGCAGAAATTAGTTCAGCAGATGTCGACACATCGATACCATAGAAACTTGGAAACATGAATTCTGGTGATGCGATACGTACGTGCACTTCATTTGCTCCAGCGTCTTTTAACATTCTAACGATACGTTTACTCGTAGTTCCTCTCACAATAGAATCATCAACAAGCACGATATTTTTACCATGTACGATATCTTTTACAGCTGATAATTTCACGCGTACACCTTGTTCTCTTAATTCCTGTGTCGGTTGGATAAATGTTCGAGCGACATATTGATTTTTTACAAGACCCATTTCATAAGGTAAATGACTTTCTTCTGCAAAACCAGATGCTGCTGAAAGTGAAGAGTTTGGTACACCGATTACCATATCAGCATTTAAAGCCGGACTTTCTTGAGCTAATTTTTTCCCTGATGCTTTACGAACTGCATGAACGTTCTTACCAGCAATTGTTGAGTCGGGTCTTGCAAAGTAAATATACTCCATCGCTGAAATTGCAGTCGTTGTTTCCTTTGTGTATGATTCAACTCTTATACCATCATCATTTATAACAATATATTCGCCTGCATGAATATCTCTTACAAACTCTGCACCAAGTACATCAATTGCACATGTCTCACTAGCAATGATATAAGCACCCGTCTTCATTCTACCGACTGCTAAAGGTCTTATTGCATTTGGGTCAACAGCGCCATATAATGCATCTTTAGTTAATAAAGCAAATGTGAAACCACCTTTAACTGTATTCAAACTTTCTTTCAATGCTTCTTCGAAAGTAGGAGCCTTACTTCTTCTTATAAGATGCATAATCACTTCTGTATCAGAAGAAGAATGGAAAATTGCGCCTTCTTGTTCTAGTTCTTTTCTTAAACTTTGTGCATTGACTAAGTTACCATTGTGGCAAACACCAACACTCATATCATAAAAGTGATATAAAAATGGTTGAATATTTTCAATTCCTTTGTTGCCTGAAGTTGCATATCTTACATGCCCTATTGCATGTTGATTCCCTTTAAAACCTTCTAATTGTGTATCCGTTATGGCTTCAGATAATAAACCTAATCCTCTTTCACCTTTTAACTCGAAACCGTTTGAAGTTACAATTCCTGCACCTTCTTGACCTCTATGTTGTAAACTATGAAGACCCATATATGTGAGTTGTGCAGATTCTGGATGATTCCATATACCAAATACGCCGCATTCTTCATTTAAACTCTTGATATCATGCATTGAGCTATTGCCCCTTTCAATTGCTCGTTCAAATCAGATACATTGTATTTAATTTGAGCAGCATCATTTTTAATCGTAAATTGAGCATTATCAGTAACACGACCTATTTCAACGGCATCATCAATATCTATAGATTGTCCTTCTTTAACGACAACAATATATCTACCTTGAGTTTCACTAAATAATTGAGCATTTGTTACTGGTAACGTCACATCTAATCCTAAGTTAAAGTGTGTCGCTATTTTTGCAAGTCCAATAGCAAGACCACCTTTACCTACTGCTTGCGTATGTGAAATTTTGCCTGAACGTATAGCATCTTTAATTTGTTCTCCACGTTTTACTTCTGCTGATAAATCAATTGAACTTGGTTCATGATTAACTTCTTTAAATAATAACTTTTCAATCTGACTGCCACCAAAGTCATCTTTTGTTTCTCCAACAATAAATACACGATCATTTACTTGTGGTTGATAATCATTTAAATACGTCACATCTTCAATTAAACCAACCATACCGACTACAGGTGTAGGGAAAATTGATGTCCCTTTTGTTTCATTGTATAAAGAAACATTACCTGATACGACAGGTGTATTTAAAGCCTCACAAGCTTCTGCCATTCCTTTAGTAGAATCTGCAAGTTGTTGATAAATATCTTTCTTCTCAGGAGAACCATAGTTTAAACAATCCGTCATTGCTAATGGTTTAGCACCTACAGAAATTAAATTTCTATATGCTTCTGCAACAACCATTTTTCCACCTTCATATGGATTGTTATAAACATATCTCGCTTCTCCATCTATAGTAGAAGCAATAGCTTTATTTGTACCTTCCACTCTCACAACTCCAGCACTAATACCTGGCTTGATAATTGTATTGGCACCAACTTGTTGGTCATATTGGTCATATGCATAATGCTTAGATGCAATTGTTGGATGATTGATTAATTTCTGGAAAACTTCTTCAACATTGATTTCATCATATTGATTATCATTTTGATCAAATTCTTTTGCTTCACCTTCAAGAATATAAACGGGTGCTTCATCAGCTAACGGTTCCACAGGAATATCAGCGTATATTTCATCTTCATAAGACAAGACAAATCTATTTGTATCCGTTACTTCACCTATTACGGCAGAATCTAATTCATGATGTTCAAACAAATCTAAGAATTTTTGTTCTGTACCTTTTTCAACTACTAATAACATACGCTCTTGTGTTTCTGAAAGCATCATTTCATATGGTGAGATGCCTTTTTCTCTTGTTGGTACTTTCTCTAAATGCAGATGAATACCACTTTCACCTTTAGCTGCCATTTCAGAAGAAGATGATGTTAATCCTGCTGCTCCCATGTCTTGAATACCTACTAATTCAGGATAAGTAATTGCTTCTAAAGTTGCTTCCATTAATTTTTTACCTACAAATGGATCCCCAATTTGTACAGAAGGTCTTTTACTTTCAGATGCTTCACTTAGCTCTTCAGATGCAAAAGTTGCACCGTGAATACCGTCTCTACCCGTTTTTAATCCAACATAGATAACTGGGTTTCCAATACCTTTAGCAGTACCTTTTTGAATTTTGTCATGATCTATAATACCAACACACATTGCATTAACAAGTGGATTACCATCATATCTTTCATCAAATTCAATCTCACCTGCTACTGTTGGTATACCGATACAGTTTCCATAACCACCGATACCTTTTACAACACCACTAAACAATCTACGGTTTGTCTTATTTGATAATTCGCCAAATCTTAAACTATTTAATAAAGAAATAGGTCTTGCTCCGATTGATACGATATCGCGGATTATACCGCCAACACCTGTTGCAGCACCTTGATAAGGTTCAATTGCTGAAGGATGGTTATGAGATTCTACTTTAAACACGACTGCTTGATTATCACCGATATCTACAACACCAGCACCTTCACCTGGACCCATTAAGACATGTTCTCCAGAAGTAGGGAATTGTTTCAAAAATGGTTTAGAATGTTTATATGAGCAATGTTCACTCCACATTACCGAGAATATACCTATTTCAGTAAAGTTCGGTTTGCGTCCTAAAATGCTTACGACCTTTTGATATTCTTCGTCAGTTAAACCCATATCTCTATATAAATATTCTTTTTCAATTTCTTCTATACTAGGTTCTAAAAACTTAGACATGTTGTTCCCTCCAACTTTCGATCATAGATTGAAATAATTTAACGCCACTATCTGAACCAAGTAATGTTTCCATGGCACGTTCTGGATGAGGCATCATCCCACAAACATTTCCTTCTTTATTCGTAATTCCAGCTATATCTTTGTATGAACCATTAGGATTATCATTGTAAGTTAAAATAATTTGATTATGATTAACAAGTTCTTCGTATAATACATCTGTACAATAATAGTGACCTTCACCATGCGCAACAGGATAAATGACAGTTTCATCTTTTTCATACTGATGTGTGAATTTCGTTTCATTATTCACGATTGTTAACGATTCATTTCTACTTACAAATAAATGACTGTCGTTATGTAACAGTGCACCTGGTAACAAACCAACCTCTGTTAAGATTTGGAATCCATTACATACACCAAGTACTGGTTTACCTTCACTTGCAAGTCTTTTCACTTCACTAATAATTGGTGCTACGCGTGCCATTGCACCTGATCTTAAATAATCACCAAATGAGAAGCCTCCAGGTATTAATACACCATCAAAACCTTCAAGAGAAGTTTCTCTATAGTCTACATATGCCGCTTCGACACCTGAACGTTTAGCAGCATTATACATATCACGATCGCAATTAGATCCTGGAAATACTAATACAGCTAATTTCATTATGCGTTCTCCTTATCTTCTAAGATTTTAAAACTATATTCTTCAATAACCGTATTGGCAAATAGCTTCTCACTTAAAGTATTAACGACATTCTTGATTGAATTATCATCTGTTTCATCAACAGTCATGTAAATAACTTTACCAACTCTTATATCATTGACTTGTTCATAACCTAAATCATGTACCGCTCTATTTAAAGCTTGTCCTTGTGTATCTAATACTTGACCTTGTAACGTAATATGTAATTCAATCTTTTTCATTTTATAGTTCCTCCAATTTTTTGTAGAAAGTTTCATAAGTATCGATTAATGAGCCTGTATCTTCTCTATATACATCTTTATCAAAGTTTTCATTTGTTTCTTTGTCCCAAATTCTGCATGTATCTGGAGAAATTTCATCTGCTAATAAAATTTCACCATCTGATGTTATGCCAAATTCGATTTTGTAATCTACTAGTATTAAATTCATGTCATCCATAATTTCACTTAATATTTTATTTACTTTTAATGCTTCTTTTTTAATGGTTGCTAATTCTTCTGATGAGGCAATATTCAATAATGACACGTGATTATCAGTGATAAGTGGATCATTTAACTCATCTTTCTTATAGAATAGTTCTAATAAAGGTTCTTTAAATTCATGTCCTTTTTCAAAACCTAATCGTTTACAAATTGAGCCTGCTGCAACATTTCTTACGACAACTTCTAATGGGAAAATTTCTACAGCTTTAACAAGTTGTTCTGTTTCAGAAATTTGTTCTACAAAGTGGCTTTCAACGCCTTTTTGTCGCAATATTCCAAATATTTTCGATGTGATTAAATTGTTTAAACGACCTTTTCCAAGCATTTTATCTTTTTTAGCACCATTTCCAGCCGTCACTTCATCTTTATATTCGATTCTCAAAATACCTTCTTGTTCCGTATTGAATACTCTTTTAGCTTTGCCTTCATAAAGTAATGACATATTAATCGTTCCGCCCTTCAAATAATTGATTAAATTGGTTTTCATCTTTATTTAAATCTGTTGATAATTTTGTAATATGTCCCATTTTACGATTTACTTTATTGACCTTTTTACCGTAAATATGAACGTGCCATTCAGGATGCTCACTAAATAATTCTTGTAAATTCAACACATCTTGTCCTAGCAAATTCATCATGATTGCTGGTTGTAATAAAGTAATCTTTTTCGGTAAATGCCATCCTGCAACTGCAAGTATATGTGTATCAAATTGCGAGTAATCACATGCTTCGATAGAGTAATGTCCTGAATTATGTGGTCTTGGCGCAATTTCATTCACATACAGTTTATGTTCTTCCGTTACAAAAAATTCAACTGTAAACGTTCCTACAAAGTGTAACTTCGTCATAATTTTTTGAACTTCTTGAATGGCTTGTGCTTCTAAATCTACTCTAGCTGGAACAACTGTCTTATATAAAATTTGGTTTCTATGTTCATTTTCTTGTAATGGAAAATAAACTGTATGATCATATAGATCACGTGTAGCTGTTATGGATACTTCTTTATATAGAGGGAGATATTTTTCAACTACGCATGGTGTATCAGTAATTAATTTTTTAGCTTCATCTAAATCTTCTTTAGATTGAATGACAAGCTGACCTTTACCGTCATAACCACCAAAGCGTGTCTTTATAATAAATGGATAGCCAATTGTTTCAATAGCTTCATTCAAGTCTTCTGTTGACTTAACTTCCATAAACGGTACAATTTGAACATTTGCACTTTCTAATGTTTGTTTTTCAGTTAGGCGATCTTGTAACAAAGCAACTGTTTGGCTCCCTTGAGGAATATTAAATTGGTTGGAAAGTTTTTCTAACTGCTCTGCATCTATATTTTCAAATTCATAAGTTACAACTTTAGAGATATCACCAAGTTGATTGAGTGCATCTATATCCGAAAATTGAGCGTTTATAAATTGGTGTGCTACAAATCTTGCAGGGCAATCTTCGTCAGGGTCTAAAATGGCAACTTGAAATCCCATTCTTTGAGCAGATTGAGCCATCATTTTACCTAATTGACCTCCACCGACAATACCTATCATGTCACCTGATTCTAGGTTATAATAAGTCATTTTGCATTTCCTCCACTTTATCGACTAAACTTTTTTCATAATTAACGAGTTGTTTTCTTACATTTTCATCTGTCATACCAATCATTCTTGCGGCTAAAATACCAGCATTTTTAGATCCGGCTTTTCCTATTGCAGTTGTCGCAACTGGTATCCCACCAGGCATTTGTACTATCGACAACAATGAATCCATACCTTTTAAGCTTTTTGATTCAATAGGTACACCAATCACTGGAACTGTTGTTAATGAAGCTACCATTCCTGGCAAATGTGCTGCCCCACCTGCTCCAGCAATAATAATATCTATATTATGATCAGTAGCATTTTTAGCAAAGTCAACCATTTCTAATGGTGTTCGATGTGCAGAAACGACCTTTTTCTCATATTGGATATTAAAATATTCAAGCATATCACATGCTTCTTTCATGATTGGCCAATCTGAAGAACTACCCATTATAACTGCCACTTTCATGTAGGTCACCCTTTCAAATAGTTGAAATATTTAATCTTTTCTGTGTATATTACAGATATAGCATAACAATTGATCATGCTATTTTCAATGAAAAAACGAACATTTTATATATTTTTTACAAAAAAGTTTGATTTATGTTCGTATTAAGGGCATAATTTTCATTGTATCAATCAATATAGTTCGATTATTAATAGGAGGCAATTTTCATGGTAGCTAAGATATTAGACGGTAGAGAAATAGCGAAGACATATAGAGCGGGTCTTAAGGCAGAAGTAGAAAAGTTAAAAGAACATAACATCATACCTAAATTAACCGTTATACTCGTTGGTAATGATGGCGCAAGTCAGAGTTATGTTAATTCTAAGAAAAAGGCAGCTGAAAAGATTGGTATGATTTCTGAAATTGTACATATGGATGAATCATCTACTGAAGAAGAAGTATTATCTGAACTCGATAGATTAAATAATGACGATTCAGTAAGTGGTATATTAGTCCAAGTTCCACTTCCAAAACAAGTTTCTGAAGCAAAAGTATTAGAAGCAATCAATCCTGACAAAGATGTAGATGGATTTAATCCTATAAATATTGGTAGATTATATACTGGGGAAAGAACATTTATCCCATGTACCCCACTAGGTATTATGGAAATTCTCAAACATGCAGATATTGACTTAAAAGGAAAAAACGTAGCTGTAATCGGTAGAAGCCATATTGTTGGTCAACCAGTCAGTAAATTATTAACTGATCAAGATGCAACAGTTACTTTATTACATTCAAAATCAACAAATACAGAAGAAGTTTTAAAACAATCAGATGTAATCGTAAGTGCAGTTGGACGCGTACACCTCGTTACAAAAGACTTAGTAAAACCAGGAGCAGTCATTATAGATGTAGGTAACACACCAGATGAGAATGGTAAATTAAAAGGTGATGTCGATTTCGAAGCCGTTAAAGAAGTAGCTAGTGCAATCACGCCAGTACCAGGCGGCGTCGGTCCATTAACAATCACTATGGTATTGAATAATACATTATTAGCTGAAAAATGGAAAAACGGACTTGAATAAAATGATAATATAGAAAAAAGCGGAACCCGATGACGGTTCCGCTTTTGTTTTATGTGGAAGATGGAATGTGCTAACTTCCATTATTCTGACTTGTGGTAATTAGAGGGTACTCATTAAGGGACATTTCTCAGAATTTTATCCCTAACAACACAATCTTAGCATCTACTTTTTCCGATTAAAATACTCATATGATACTATTTAGTGCGAAAGCTATTAAGAAGGCAACTACGGATAACATCGTTTCCATTACGGTCCATGTCTTGAAAGTTTCTTTCACATTAAGTCCTAAATATTCTTTTACCATCCAAAAGCCTGCATCGTTAACATGCGACAACATTAATGATCCTGCACCTGTTGCAATTACTAACAGCTCTAAATTTACTCCTGATAAATTTTGAATAATTGGCGAAACTATGCCAGCTGCTGTCGTTAATGCAACGGTTGCTGAACCTGTTGCAACTCTAATTAAACCTGCAACTAAAAATGCTAATAGTAATGGAGAAAGTGATAGATTTTCTGTCATTTGAGCAATCGTTTCTCCTACACCAGTTTCAATAAGAATTTCTTTAAATCCTCCGCCTGCTCCTATTATTAGAATGATTGAACCTATTGGTAAAATACAGTCTTCTACTAATCTTTTGATTGTATTTCTATTCATACCTTGCTTAAATCCTAATAAATAGAAAGCTACAAAGCATGAAATTAACAATGCAATGACAGGGCTACCAACAAATAATAAGGTGTTTCTTAATAAGCTTGGTAAACTACCTAAATATGGTGTGATGATTGATAATAGCATTAGCAATACTGGTAGTACGATGATAAAGAATGATACAGGTACACTTGGTAAACTCGTCGTTTCATTATTGACTTTTAAAATGTTTGGTGAATTTTCAGGAGTTAATCTCTTGCTTATAAATTTACCAAATATTGGTCCAGCTATAATTGCAGTTGGTAAAGCAATAATGAGTGCATACAATAATACTTTCCCTAAATCTGCATCATAAATTCCAATAGCTGTCATGGCACCTGGATGTGGTGGTACAATACCATGAACGATTGATAATCCGGCTAATAAAGGAATAGCAATCAATAATATATTTGTTTTTGTCGTCTTGTGAATAGATATGACTAACGGTAATAAAATAACAATTCCAACTTCAAAAAATACGGGTATCCCAATAATAAAACCAGACAACATCATCGCCCATGGTAATTTCTTAGGTCCCAATACTTTTATAAGATAATCTGAAATTTGCATCCCTGCACCTGAATCTGACATTAATTTACCTAAAATTGTCCCTAATGCTAGAATACCAACTAAATGACCAAGGACATCACCCACTCCTGATTCATAAGCAGTAACAATTTTTTCTGGGGACAAGCCTGCCATTATTGCTAAGAATAATCCAGCAACAGTTAAGCTAATAAAAGCATGCCATTTCCATAAAGCAACTCCTAAAATAACAATTACAATTGACAGTAGCGTAATGATTAATAAATATATATTTGAATCCATTATTTTCCCCCTATAATGTTAGCGCTACCATTAAATCACAAAAGTTAAAGCATCAATTGTTTAAGCTGATGCTATACTTTTTCAAATCACTATTATAGTAACCAATACTATATTCAACTGTTTCACTGTTTTTATTAAAAGATTGACGTTCTCTAACAAGTAGTGATACAGATGGATCAAGTTTTAAATATTCCGAAGCCGTAATATCTTTTTTCACTGAAAATGAATCTTCAGTATTGATAATTTCTATATTCGCTTCTTCTATTATTTTATATATAGACAAATCATTATTTTGTTTTTGCTTTTCATATTCATTCAAACTATGAAGTGGATATGGTAAATAATGATTGAATAATATATATGGTCTATTATTTAATAAGTAAACTCTTGTAATTTTGTAGGCATTTTCGCCAAACATGTTATATAATTCACTATTTTTTAAATTTGATACGACAGCGATATCTTTAATAACTTTTTTAATTTCGTTACCTTCTTCAACCAATTTTTCTGTAAAGTTTTTATTTTTTGTAACTTTATTAAATGGTTTATGACTAATAACGCGCGTACCTTTACCGCTTTTCTTTTCTAAATAACCTAATGCAACTAATTCTTTGATTGCTGCCCTTACCGTAACTTTGCTCACATTAAATTCTTTTTCAAAATCTGTTTCAGTAGGGATATTATTTCCAACAGTATAAATACCATGAATAATTCTATCTTCAATTATTTGCTTAATTTGTAAATATAATGGTCCTTTTTCTGATGATAGTACCGTCATAAATGATTACCTCTCAATATCGTTAATTTCGTTTTTCATGACTTTTATTATATCATCTACATTATATAAAGGGGTATCCCCTGATATTGTATGTGCTAGAGCACAAGAAGCTGCTGAAAAATCTACTACATCCTGTGGGCTCATGTTAGTTAATTCGGCATGAATAAGCCCACTTGTATATGCATCACCAGTTCCAATTCTATCTAATATTGTGACTTCATAATTTTTTGAATAAAACATTTGATTATTTTTAAATAAATATCCCTTGATGGTATTATGATTGCTACTATTAACGATTCTGTTTGTACCTGCAATAATAGGTATATGATATTTCTCTGATACTTTAGGTAATATATCCTCTAGTTGTTCTGCTTTTATTTCTTTATCTGTCGTCATACCTAATGTATTAATTGCATCTTTTTCATTCATGAGAACGATATCCGCTTCATGTAAAATCGACTCATAATATGGTTTAGCCTTTTCATTTCCACCTTCACCCCAAAGAGATGGTCTAAAATTACAATCAAAAACGATTTGTATCTTGTGTTCTCGAGCAGCTTTTACGATCTCAAGAATGTTCTGTCGCATCATTTCGTTCATTGCTAATGAGATGCCACAAATATGAAGAACATCTATATTTTTAAAAATATCTTCTAATGGATAGTCTGAAATATTTACTGTATTGAAACTACTTTTAGTTCTATTTGTATATGTCACACTACTTGAACGATTACCGAATCCTTCTTCTAAAAAGTACATTCCAAGATTTTGATTTCTTTTTAATATGAAATGACTATCTATTCCAAGTCTTCTAATCGCACTAATCGCAGCTGTCCCAACTGAATTATCGGGAACAGCACTTATTAAGTTCGTTTCATATCCAAATTGCGCCATTAAACCTGTAACATTTACACCTGTTCCAGTAAAACTGTAATTTAATCTATCAGCTTGTCTTAATAGAAGATGGTCCGGGACTGTTAACCGCATCATGATTTCACCATACGCAGCAATTTTTTTATTCATAAGAATCAACTTTTTCTTTAATTTTATGATTTAACCATTCAACATCTTCTATTTTTGTCATACCTGTTTCTTTATCAATAATTGATGAATAAACATGTGGGATGATTTTAGGTACATTATTTTTTAAAGCGATATCTAAAATTTCTTCAAAGTTTTCTAATGTGATGCCACCAGTTGGCTCGAGTCCAAATTGTTCTTCACCACACGCTTTTGCAACAGCTTTATACTCTTCAATTGTTTGCAATCCATTCATAGGGAAAAATTTAATAGATGATCCTCCCATATCTTTTATTAAATTAATTGCTGCTTTAATTGAAATGACAGCTTGTTCTTTACCTGCACCACTAATTGGACCAGTAGATATATTTACATATCCAGGTTTGCCAGAAGGAGATACTAATGAATTCACCCATGTTGTATTACCAGAATTAGCAAATGTTTGGCCAACACTTGTAAATACTTGATTGATATGTGATCCTTGGTAATGTTTCGCAATTTCAGAAACGACTTTTGCTTGTTTGTTATCGCCTGCGCCCAATCCAATAGAAATAGCATCTTCTACATTGCTTCCAAAGTCTTTCATTACATTAACAGCATCATTTACATTATCAAAGTCTTTTGATAATACACCGATTACAACATTTCCTTCTGCCGTTTTATATATTTCTTCTATATTCTCTTTTCCTTTAGCCAAGACGTTTAAAGAAACGCGATTTTTATAAAATCTATCTAGTATTTTCATTATATTTCCCCTTCCAAAATTTGTACCATTGTATTGTAAATCGTATCTATTTCATTTTCTTTTAATGGTCTTGGATCTATATCAAAATGACCTTGTTTTACACCATAATCTCTTGTATAAATTGCAGTTTCAGCATTTTTTAATTTATTCACAACTTCTTCAGCAGTTAAATTAATCATTGAATCATCTACTTTTATGCGACTTCTATAAATTTCTCTACCCGCTTCATCTTGTACAATACTGACGTTAATACCATCATATTGATTTAAAGCATCTAATTTTGTTAACGTTTCTTTCTCTATTTTTGAATGATCAACTTTTTCATAGTATTCATCTATCGCTTGTAACAAGCCAAATACAGATTCTTTACCTACTTTCATACTTCTGCCAATAAAATGTAACTGTACTTTTACAAAATTAATCCATTCTTTTTTACCTGCAACGATTCCCGTTGTTGGTCCTTGTATCGCCTTTGACCCACTGTAAATTGCTAAATCAGAATGCTGAATGTATTTTTCCAAATCTTCTTCTGCAGCTGCATCGACAATTAATGGAATATTATTTTTTTGTGCAACTTCATATATTTCTTCAACTGATGCCATATTTTTTTGTACTGCATGATGAGATTTAACAAATAATATCGCTGCAGTATTTTGATTAATAGCTGACTCTATATGCTCTTCTTTTCCTTCGTTTGCATAACCAACCTCTACTAAAGCTCCACCTCCTAAATAAACCATCGTTTCTATTGGTGCTCCGTATTGAACATTATGTCCTTTAAATAAGATGATTTCATTTTGCTCAATACTTTGATTATGCAGGCGTTGACTTTTTCTTTTGTCTCCTTTTGTTACAACAGAAGCAACAGATAACGCTATTCCACTGGAGGCTGAATTTACGACAACAGCATCTTCTGCCTTTATTTTTTGTGCAATGTACTGTCCAGATTTGTCTACTAGATCAGCTATTTCAACATAATTCTGTCCACCAAATTTCATAGCATCCATGACCGTATCTGTTGGTGATGAAACACCTAATATGCTCATTCTTCCACTAGCATTAATGACTTGTTTTAATCCGTATTTATAATTTAATGAACGCTCCATTTGCTAATACGCCTCTTTCTTTAATGAGTTTTGTACCTTTTAATATTTTTCTATCTGAATCGATTAAATCTACTTTTTTCTCCATCACATCAAATATTGTCAAATTAGCAACTTGACCCTCAGTGAAGTCTGATAAATATGGTTTATTTATGATATGTGCTGGATTAATAGTTACTGCATTTATAACTTCTTCTAATGAATAACCTAAATTAATAAACTTTGATAAAACATTAGATAAGCTAAATACAGGTCCTTCTAGTCTGTTCTTCTTATAAATATCAGAACTTATCGTATTAAAATGAATGTCGTGCTTTTGAGCTAATTTTGCAACTTCAAATGAGAAACTTGCATTACCGTGACCGACATCTAAATTCACACCTCTAGAAATTGCATCTTTTAAAACATTTAAAGGATTGCCATTATTGTCAAAAAGATTATTTTCTTTACCATTCAAAAAGTGTGTAATAATATCTCCTTTCCTAAGTAAAGGTATAACATCTTCAATTTTAGGAGGTGCAGATCCTATATGCGTCATAATCGGCAATTTCAAATCATTACCAATTTCAACTGCTTTCTGTAATGGTGTAATGCCATTACCTTTTACAACACTACTGCTAATTCTTGCTTTCAATCCAATAATCATGTCTTTGTATTTATGAACTGCATCATGACATGCTTCAACATTAATCCAATCTAAATTAGATAACTCATCTATTCTTTCCAAACCAATTCTTGAAATATTTAAAAATGAAAATACATTCGTCTTACTCGATTGAGCTCTGTAATATAGTTCATCTATTCTATTTGCACCACAGCTTCCTGCATCAACAATTGTCGTCACACCTTGTTTAATACCGATGTCGTCGATATTGTCACCATAAGGAGAAAAATCCGAAAAACCATGTACATGCAAATCAATCCATCCTGAAGAAATAAATGAATGCTCACCATTAAACAACAATTCGCCATCAATTGAATTTGGTGTAGCAATTTTCTTTATAATCCCTTGTTCAATTAAAATATCTACTTTCTTACCATCAACCATTTCGATATTTTGTATAACACCTGTACTTTTCAAAATGATCACCTCTTTGAAAAACATTATAACATTACAATGTTTTATAACGCAAACATTATAATGTTATAATGTTTGGGTTATAAAAAAACACCTTTCCATTATGCTGATCATAACGGAATGGTGTTTTAAATACTTAAATTATACGTTTGTAATACTCATTTTTGGACCAAATGGTTCGAAGTGAACATCTGCTTGGCCAATATTTAATTTTTCTAGCTCATCAAATATTGTATCCATAAATGTGATACCACCACATAAATAGATGTCGACGTCTTCATTAATCCAATTGCTTAATTCATTACTTGTTAAATATCCATCTTTTTCTTTTAAATGATAAGTAACTTCTACATTTTCGTTCATTGCGTTTAATGCATCTACTTCTTCTTTAAATGGTACGTCTTTTTCTGCTTCATTTACATGTATGAAATGAACATTTCTACCTTTATATGCTTCATCTTCTAACATAGCAAACATTGGTGTAACACCTGCTCCGGAAGATAATAGTAATAATTTTTTATCTTTATCTGATTCTACTTTGAAATCACCTGCTGGAGCTGAAAGTTCAATAGTATCTCCAATTGAATATTTATCATGTAAATCATGAGAGACTAGACCTTTTTTCTCGCCTTCTCCCTCACGTTTAACAGCAAATCTTATTTTACCGTCATTTTTTACAGAGTAAATTGAGTAATGTCTTAATGCTAAATTATCATCGTTAGTTGGTTTAATACGTACAGTGATATATTGACCTGCAACAAGTTCAGGAACTTTAATGTTATCTACTGGTTCAACTTCGAATGATTTCATTGAAGTACCTTGGTCTTCAATATTTGTAATTTTAAATGATTTAAAGTCATCCCAAGCTGCTGCTTCGTACATTGCTTTTTCCATTTGAATAAATACGCCTGCGATTTCACCATATGCTTCTTCCCAAGCATTCATAATATCATCTGTAGCTGCATCGCCTAGAACTTCTTTAATTGCTTTTAATAGGAATTCACCAACAATTGGATAATGTTCTTCTTTAACTTGTAATGCACGGTGCTTATGTGCAATTTGATTTACGTTAGGAACGATTGCTTCTAAATGATCGATATGTTTAGCTGCTGCTAAAACTGTTTGTGCTAAAGCTGTTTGTTGTTTACCTTGTTTTTGGTTAGATTTATTAAATATGTTCAATAATTCTGGATGTGCTTCAAACATTCTTTGATAAAAGACTTTTGTAATTTCATTTCCGTATTGTTCTAATACTGGTACTGTTTGTTTTACGATTTCTTTAGTTTGTTCTGATAACATCAGAAGTCCCCCTCTAAAAGATATATTTTAAATACATGTTTAATTGTAAAAAATTTCACAATGTTTTTCAATACAGTTCCCAAAAAGTTTACAAAGTTGTCACTCTTTCAAAAATACATATATTGATTGATTGTTTTTTAACCCTCATATTAAGTATAATTAATATATTATAAGGAGGTTGAACTTTATGAAGCTCACCCAATACACGGATTATTCCTTACGTGTCCTCATGTATTTAGCCCAACAAAATAAACAATCTCAAATAGAAGAGATTTCAAACTTTTATGGCATATCAAAAAATCATTTAACGAAAGTCGTACATCAACTTGTTAAGTTAGGATATTTAAAATCTATAAGAGGAAGAAATGGTGGCATAATCCTCAATCAGTCCCCTAACGACATTAATATCGGTAAACTTGTTAGACAAACTGAAGATCATTTTGAATTAGTAGAATGCTTTAATATGGAAACAAACACGTGCCCAATAGCATTAAATTGTGGACTAAAAAGTGTACTCAATCATGCTTTAACTGAATACTTACGTACCCTTGATCAATATTATTTAAGTGATATCATCCCTAAAAACACCCTAAAAGACACTCTTTACACACTTTAAGTCAGGAAATCGGTCTAAAGGTCGATGTAAATGTGAAAATATTACGATAATATATCATTTAGTAAGGAAATGAAAAACGAGACATGTTATTCTTTCCTTATAGCTTACAACAAAGGAGTACATAAAAAATGATGAATAAAATATTACAATCTCTTACAGTACTTGGTGTTTCTGCTTCACTTGTGACACCTTCATTAACTGCGAGTGCTACAGGAAACAGCCTACCACAAATTAAAGGTGTCGAAGGTGACGTTGTAGAAAAAGGTGCTGACTACGATTCATTAAAAGGTATAAAAGCATATGATAAAGAAGATGGAGATTTAACAGATAAGATTAAAGTAACTGGTGACGTTGATACTTCTAAATTAGGGAAATACAAAGTACAATATAAAGTTACAGATTCTGATGGCGCGTATAGAACGAAATGGCATTACGTGTATGTTGTCAAAGAAGGTTCATTAAATGGTTCTAAAGACAACGATACGAAAGATAAAGATGAATCTAAAGCTGAAGTAGCATCTAACAAAAAGACATCTACTAAAGATTTAGATGAAAATATGCCAATTATTACAGTGCCAACTAAAGATTTAGTTTATCAAGGTGACCACTTCGATCCGATGAAAGGTGTTAAAGCATCTGACAAAAAAGACGGAGACATCACTGATAAAGTAACTGTTAAAGGTGATATTGATACTTCTAAAACTGGTTTACAATATATCACTTATCACGTTAAAGATTCTGATGGCTACTACTACACATACAAAAGAGGCGTTTACGTAAATGATGCTGATTTAGCACCTAATCCTGAATTATCAGGTATTAAAGACATTACAATTAAAAAAGGTCAAGAATTTGACTTATTAAAAGATGTAAAAGCTAAAGACAAATCAGGTAAAGATTTAACTTCTGATATTGTTACAAGTGGTGAAGTAGATACAAATAAACCTGGTAAATATAAAGTTGGCTATGCCGTATCAGATACTGACGGTCATATCTCAGCTGAAGGAAGAACAATTACAGTAAAATAATCATAATTTAGCAAACCAAATGACATCATTCATTTGGTTTGTTTTTTATATTTATCAAAAGTGTAATTTTTAAATTTTCATTTCATTTAAGCACTCATTAAAGAACATTAAAAATATTTTAAACTATTCTTAATAACCTGAAAACTCAATGTTTTTATCAATTTAAAGATGTTTTTTCGTTTTTTTAAATTTTTTTAAAATGTACACAAAAATTTAACAATTAGGAAAAAACCCGTCATATCAAAGTTAATTAAATACATTTTTATATTATAACGCTTACACCCTATTTTATAGCCTTGTAAATATGTTTAAATCCTTTAAAATTAAGGTCTAGCCATATATATAGGTATATAGAAAATTGGGAGGTAAAAAACGTGGCAAAGTTAAAGTCAATACTTCTCATGTCAACATTAGGTATGTTACTTAGTGGTTGTTCAAATTTAGAAGTATTAAACCCCAAAGGCCCTATGGCAGAAGATCAACATTTCTTAATTATCTTTTCAATTATTATGATGGTCTTAATAGTTGTAGTGGTCTCCGTTTTGTTTTTAATATTTATTATTAAATATAGAAAAACAAAAAATGAAACATCAGGTACGATGCATCACAACTTCGTCTTAGAAGCTGTATGGTTTATTATTCCAGTAATCATACTTGTGATACTAGCTATACCAACAATTAAATCTCTTTATTCTTATGAAGAAGCACCTAAGTCAGAAGAAGATCCAGTTGTTATTTATGCAACAAGTGCAGGCTTTAAGTGGTTCTTTAGTTATCCAGATGAGAAAGTCGAAACTGTCAATCATGTAACGATTCCAGAAGGTCGACCAGTTCTGTTTAAATTACAATCTATGGATACAATGACAAGTTTCTGGGTACCTCAATTAGGTGGACAGAAGTACGCTATGACAAGCATGACAATGGACTGGACATTGCAAGCTAATGAAACAGGTACATTTAAAGGTAGAAACTCTAACTTTAATGGTGAAGGTTTCTCTAGACAAACATTTAATGTTAACGCTGTAAGCAATAAAGATTATGATAAATGGGTCTCTAAATCTCAAAAACGTAAAACTATTGATCAAGACACATTCGATCATCAAATTTTACCTACAACTAAGAATGAGGAACTTACTTTTAGTGGAACACATCTAGCATACGTAGATCCTGCTGCGGATCCTGAATATATTTTCCATGCTTATAAACGTTTCCGCTATGAACCAAAAGATCCAAACTTCTATGATGAAAGTGAAGGTGTAACAGAAAAACCAGTATTACCTGCACGCAAAGTGACTGTTACAAACCCTAACTATGACCGTCATGGAATGAAACCTATGATTCTTAAAAATAACGAAAAATATGACAGTGACTTCAAAAAAGAAGAGAAACATCATATGGATGAAATGGAAAAAATGCAAGAAGATGCAAAAACTGATGATGAAAAATCTTCAGATAAAAACCATGGAGGTGACAAGTAATGAATTTTCCATGGAATGAATTTATCGTTCAAAGTGACTGGATGATAACAATGGCGCAAGTAATGCTTGTATTAACAGGTATATGCGTTGTTGGTGGTCTAACATATTATAAAAAATGGAAATGGCTTTATACAGAGTGGTTAACTTCAGTTGACCATAAAAAAATCGGTGTAATGTATATTATATCTGCAATCATTATGTTCTTCCGTGGCGGTGTAGATGCACTTCTTATCCGTTTACAATTAATGACACCTGATAATACATTACTTAAATCTCAGCACTATAATGAAATCTTTACAACACATGGTGTAATCATGATTATATTCATGGCAATGCCGTTCTTAATCGGTTTAATGAACGTTGTTGTACCATTACAATTAGGTGCTCGAGATGTTGCATTCCCTATGTTAAATAACTTAAGTTTCTGGTTATTTGCTGCAGGAATGGGATTATTTAATATTTCATTCGTACTTGGTGGTGCGCCAGCTGCTGGTTGGACAAACTATGCGCCACTTGCAACTGACTTCAGTCCAGGTACAGGAATTAATTATTACTTAATTGCAATTCAAATCGCTGGTATTGGTACGTTAATGACAGGTATTAACTTCTTTGTTACGATCTTAAAATTACGTACTAAATCAATGAAATTTATGCAAATCCCAATGTTCTCAATGACAACATTAATTACATCATTATTAATCATCTTAGCCTTCCCTATTTTAACTGTCGCACTTGCTTTAATGACGTTTGATCGTTTAATGGGAACAAGCTTCTTTGAAGTTGCTAATGGTGGTATGCCAATGTTATGGGCTAACTTCTTCTGGGTATGGGGTCACCCTGAAGTTTATATTCTAGTATTACCGGCTTTCGGTATTTACTCAGAAATTATCCCTACTTTTGCTAGAAAAAGATTATTTGGACATCAAAGTATGGTCTGGGCGATCTGTGGTATTGCATTCTTAAGTTTTATCGTATGGGTTCACCATTTCTTCACTATGGGTAGTGGTGCATTAGTTAACTCATTCTTCTCAATATCTACAATGTTAATCGCCGTACCAACAGGTGTTAAAATATTCAACTGGCTATTAACTTTATATAAAGGTAGAATTTCATTTGAATCACCAATGTTATTCTCATTAGCCTTTATTCCAAACTTCACATTAGGTGGGGTTACAGGTGTTATGCTTGCTATGGCAGCAGCGGACTATCAATATCACAATACTTATTTCTTAGTGGCACACTTCCACTACGTTATCATCGCTGGTGTTGTATTCGCATGTTTCGCAGGTTTAATATTCTGGTATCCAAAAATGTTTGGTCACAAATTAAATGAAAAAATTAATCAATGGTTATTCTGGACATTTACTTTAGGATTCAACTTATGTTTCTTACCACAATTCCTATTAGGTTTAGATGGAATGCCACGTCGTTTATATAAATACACTCAAGCAGATGGATGGTTCTCATTAAACTTTATCTCTACAATCGGTGCATTCTTGATGGGTATTGGTTTCTTAGCTCTAGTATGGAACGTTGTATACAGCTTTGGTAAAGCGAAACGTGAAGCAAACGGTGACAACTGGAATGGCTTAGGTAGAACATTAGAATGGGCTACTGCTTCAGCTATGCCACCACACTATAACTTCGCTATTACACCAAAATGGTATGATACTGAAACATTTGTAGAAATGAAACAAAATGGTAAACACTATTTAGATGATAGAGATTATAAAGATATTCATATGCCTAACAATACACATATCGGATTCTGGATGGCAGTATGTTTCTTATTCGGTGGATTCTTCCTAGTATTCGAAACATATATACCAGCAATTATCTTTGGTGTTGGTGTATTAGCATGTATGGTTTGGAGAAGTTTCGAAAAAGACTACGGCTACCATATTCATGCTGAAGAATTAGAAGAAAATGAAGCAAAATTACGCGAATTACGTGAACAAGAATTACAGGAAAAGGAGGACAATAAAGATGAGTAATGAACACCACAATACAATTGATACTGTTAATGAAACAGGCCAATTAAATAAACTCGGATTTTGGGTCTTTCTTACTGCTGAGGTTGCGTTATTCGGTACATTATTTGCAACATTCTTAGTATTACAGAAAAGTGGTTCATACGGTGGTTTCACTACACCAGAATTATTTGAATTACCGTTAGTTATGATCATGACATTCCTATTACTTGTAAGTAGTTACACTTGTGGTATCGGTGTTTACTACATGCGTAAAGAAAATGTCAAAATGATGATGGTATGGATGATTATCACACTTATCTTAGGTGCAGGATTCGTAGGATTTGAAGTTTACGAATTTACTCACTATGTACATGAAGGTGTTACACCTCAATTAGGATCATTCTGGTCTTCATTCTTTATACTATTAGGTACGCATGGTCTCCATGTTACTGTAGGTATATTCTGGATTTCAGGTGTATTAATCCAAATTCTTACACGTGGATTAAATGAACACAATGCACCTAAAGTATTTATCGGAAGTTTATACTGGCATTTCCTTGATGTTGTATGGATCTTTATCTTTACATTAGTTTATCTTGTAGGGATGGTGAGTGGATCATGAATAAAACAGTCGTTACACATACAGTCGGTTTAATATTCTCAATTGTACTAACATTAGTAGCTGTTTATGTCATGTTATACACTGGCATGTCACTGCAAGTAAGAACATCAATCATTATTGGATTTGCTTTCTTACAAGCATTAGTTCAATTACTAATGTTCATGCATTTAACAGAAGGACCAGATGGACGCGCAACTGCATTCAAAGTACTTTTCGCAGTAATTATTACTTTATTAGTAATAATCGGTACTTATTGGGTTATGGTTGGCGGACACAGCGCCCATATGTAAAACCTATATATATTTAAAGCTGTTAATAAAGTCAGAGACTTTATTAACAGCTTTTTTATTTTGGATAGATTGAATTAATGGTATGGAGTGTGAATTAGTTGAGAGTTGGTTGGCTGGTTCGTTGGTTAGGGATTTTATTGCGGGGCTATGTTGCTTGTTTGGGTCGTCTTGCAATATTCGGGGGCTCTATGTTGCTAGTCGTGGCTGTCTTGCAATATTCGGGGGCTCTATGTTGCTAGTCGTGGCTGTCTTGCAATATTCGGGGCTTCAACATTGCTAGTCATGTTCCACTTGCAATGTTCAACACTCCAATATTGCTAGTCACGCTCCACTTGCAATGTTCGATCTTCCTATTTATCTTGTTTCACCTATCTTGCTAAATAAAATCCCCCCTTACTTAAAAATTTAAGTAAGGGGGGATTTAACCTAATTGCGCTAGTAATATTCCATATATTATAAGTTAAGTTCTTCTATAATATTCAAAGCAATATTAAATTTATCTATATTATGATTTGCTTCTTTTAACCCATCAACATTATATGTACCTTCAGAGAGTACATCACCAGTTACTATAAAACTAAATAGTTCAAATCCATGAAAGTCACAAACTGCTTGTACTCCAGCAAGCTCTATATCTACTGCAATACATCCTTCTTTTTTCCTTTTATTATACTGTATGTTTGTTTCTCTAAGTACAGCATCAGTTGTCCAAACTTTACCTTCAATAAATGGTAATGCTAATTTATTAAATACTTCAGTTACTTTATTAGCATTCTTCACTTTAATATAGTCTGATGGAGGGGCGTAATGATATGACATTCCTTCATCTCTATAGCTATGTGTAGGTATGATAAATTTATTAAAAGTTCTTTCGTTATCAAGACTACCTGCTGATCCAAACATTACAAATTTTGTAGCACCAGTTACCCAATTACATATCATGCAATATTGAGAAGCAAGCGTTGAACCAATTGCAGATAGATAAAATGCTACTGCTTTACCTTTATAAATGAACTGATATATAGGAAATGCTCCATTAGAGGCATTGATTTCACCTATTTTTTCATATTTATTTTCTCTTAAAATAGCATCGTATATTTCTTTAGAATATGTAATTAAGCATACTTCAACTTTGAATTGTTGTTCACCATAGAAGTCACTCAAATGTACAATTGGTTTCCCTTGTATATCAAATGAATCGGTTATCATTTAATTACCTCCCTCATACATTTATAGTACTTAGCCAACTTTTTATTTCTTTTCCTACTTTTACAGGGTTATCTATATAAATATCGTGGCCACTGTCAGAGATTGTTTTACAGTGTATATGTGAAGGTATATTCTTAATTTTCATGTCTAATATGAATTGTTCCTGTTCTTGTGGTAATAAAACCAATATATTTCTGTCTAGTAATTGATTGAAGGTCGGTAAGTTGATTTGTCTTCTTATTTTCAATAATTTTAGGATTGAATGTTCATTAATATTAAGTTCATAAACTTGTTTATTTAAATTGAAAGTCATCTTTGTAGTTGATGCTTCTAATAAATATTGATTCCATGTTTTATATGCATCTTTTTCTGATTCTATAAAGTCGTCCAAGTTCTTGAATTGAAAGTTTTCTAAATGATTTTTAGTATCTTTAATTTCAATCTCACTACTGTATTCTAGGTCTTCAAGATTAAATAATCCACCGTCTAATAATATAAGATTTTTAATTTGTGGAACCTTGATATTTATATATGATAATAAATCCGCCCCTAATGAATGCCCAACTATTGTCAGTTCTTCATTATCATAAATTTTTATCTCTGTTTTAAACCACTCTACTAATTCATTTAAATCATTAACGATAACATCTAGATTCAAACCATGACCCGGCAGATCAATTTGAACTAAATTCATATTATCCAATTGGTTATTTAAATCTTTCAAAAATAATCTATGACTGCCTAAACCAGAAAGAAATAATATTTGCTTTTCCATATAAGCTCCTTCATTAAAGATATATGTAGTTTTTTCCTTACTTACCTCAACCAACACTACAAGATCAGGTTTTCAAAGTTACGACTGACTTGGGATACTTTTTCTTGGTTTCCGACTTCTCTATAATATAGGATTGCTTTTTGGTACATTTCGATTGCTTTTTTCCTATTTTTTTGTGATACGTATAATTCAGCAAATTTGTTGAATCCGTCTCCCATAATTTCAAAATCATATCTCACGACATTTGCTTCTAAATCTCTTAGTAACATCATTGCTTCTCGTTCATTACCTACTTCAATAAAATTGCTTACCCGCTCTATACTCTTTTTAATGTACATCTTAGAATTACTCCTTTTACCGTTACTATCTTAATTATATTATTGTAATCCCAATATTTACAAAAAACAAGTTACTAAATATAAATGGTAACTACTTCAAATAACGTAAAAAGGTCTACGATGCCGTGGCATGGTAGACCGTTCTTTATTTTGTATGGATTGCCCTAGTTGGATGCTCTATTGGAACAAATTGATTATAAACTTCGAGTAATTTTGATTTTTCATTATTCCAATTATAGATTTCTTTTGCTTGTTTAGTGTTTTCACTTAATTGATTTCTTAAGCTTGTATCTTTTACAAGTTGATTCACAGCATTAGCTATTTCTGAAGCTTTATGTGAATCCACAACTAAACCGGTATTGGTTTCTTCTACTACTTTCTTAATTTCTGGAAAGTCACAACTAATAACAGGTACGTGAGCCATCATATATTCAAACAATTTATTTGAACTTGCTGAATAGTGGTTGAAGCAAATATTCTGCAACACTTGGAATCCAAGGTATGCTTCCCGAGTATATGATGGTAATTCTTGAAATGGTACTTTATCTAAGAAATGAATTCTATCAGCTTGTTTGGAAGCTTCGGCTTGTTCTTTTAAAGTCTGTGTTAACTTCCCTCCACCGATAAATAGTAAATGTCCTTCTTCAATTTCATCCATTGCTTCAATAAGTAATTCAAGACCTCTTCCTTGTTGGAGTCCGCCTTGATAAAGTAAAATTTTCTCATCTTCATTGATGCTTATTTTCTTATGTAAATTGATTTGTGGCTTTTCTTCAATATTGTATTTCTCTGAGTAGTTATACAATGTTTTTGGATAGAATCCATATATATCTTCATTGTATTTTGCTCTTGTATGATTTTCTACAATCATTTGATCTACAAATTTTAACATGAACGACTCAATACGCTTAATTGTCTTTGGATTGTAACCCGTTCTGTCTGATTGAACTTCATGGCTATCATAAATTAAAGGTTTTGGTTTTAAGCGTAATTTAGAACATACGATAGCTTGAGGTAATGTGTTTAAATCATTTGCATGATATATATCAGCATTTTGTATATAACCTTTTACAATCATTCTCGTAATAATTGCACCATTTATAAACCATTTTCTTATTTTTTTAAACTTTATCATACCTGCAGCAACCACGAGTGATAACAGATAAGCTGCCATTAATGTGAAACTTATATAGAAAAGACTTGGTATAATAACAATTTGGACACCAGCTACTACTAATAAGAATTTCTTGCCATGATCTTGATAAGCTTGCAATAACCATGGATATCTCTTCACTCTATGAACTTTAAATGTATTAGATATTTCTTCATAAGCTGAAATAGCAGTATTTTTTGGGTCATTTATCGCAATTAAATTTACGTCATAACCATTATCCGCTAAAGTTGTACACTCTCTATTGACTCTTGCATCATTCGTAAAATGATTCCATACAAACATTGTGACCTTTTTCATCTGATAACCTCATTCCATGCAATTTATAGTATCCCTACTTGGAATAGCAGTATATATATCCAAGCCACACTCATTATCCCAATCATCGCTAATAAACTTGTTGGTCTTTTTTCTTTTTTTATGACTGAATCATCAACTTCTTTATTACGTTGTTGTTGGATTTTAATACGTTTATATTCTAATTGTTCTTTTTTCGATTTCTTTTTTACTTTCTGAATGAGATTAACATACCTAGCCACGATATCATTGACTTCACCATACGCTACCATCTCACCGTAATGTATCCAAATCGCTTTTTTACACATTTTTTTAATTTGTCCTGCTGAATGGGATACAAAAAATATTGTTTTACCTTGTTCTTGTAAATCGTGCATTTTATCTATACATTTATTAGAAAAAGTTTCATCACCTACTGACAATGCTTCATCGACAATAAGAATATCTGGATCTGTATGAATTGCAATTGCAAAGCCTAATCTTGATTTCATACCACTAGAATACGATTTTAAAGGTTGATAAATAAATTCATCAAGTTCACTAAACTGAACAATATCATCAAATTTTTCATTTATTTCTCGTTGTGTCATACCGTGCATTAAACATTTATAATGAATATTTTCTTCACCTGTAAATTCAGGATTTAACCCTGCGCCAATAGCAATCAGCGACGGCTTACCATTTGTATAAACTGTTCCGGAAGAAGGTTCAACGACTCCACCTAGAATATTAGATAAAGTTGATTTACCTGACCCATTCAGTCCGATTATGCCAACAGATGTCCCTTCTTCTACTTCAAATGATATGTCATGTAATGCATAGTAAGGTTTAGATTTATAACTTAATCCAAAAGTAAATAAAGATAGCAGCTTATCTTTTCTTTTTACATTTAAGTCGTAAACTTTCGAGACATTTTCACATTTTATTTTATAAGTATTTGTCATCTCTATCACCTTTTCTTAAAAATGTCATAAGCTTTTCAATATTATCTTCCCATATAAGGTGTTCATCACGATATTCACGTGCATTTCTTGCTTTAATGGATAAAGCTTGTTCATCATATTTTAATGATTCAATTTCGTTTACGATTGTATCTATTGAAGCTTGTTTTCTTGCAAATCCTAGATTATATTTTTGAATGATTGCTTCAGTTGGACCACTAATATTAGATATAGGAGGTGTTCCAACCCCAATTGCGTCTACAATTTTTCCAGGCATCACATTCATAAACACATCTGAAGATTCTAAAATTGAAAGTGAAATATGATGTTTAGATATTTCAGTTAAACAAGCTGTTCGATCCATCGGTTTTTTCACTTGAATATACTTACAATCTCTCACAGCTTTTCTAAACTTGTCAGCTTGCACACCATAAACAATTGCTGTAACATTGATTTGTTTATCATTTAAAGCTAAGCATATTGAAATAAGTTTATCTACATCTTGGGCATACCCAATATTTCCTGTGTAAATAACACTAAAATCATTATATTTTTCTTCAGTTATCAGTTCATTTCTTGAAATGCCATTTGGCAAATAAAATATGGGTACTTTTCGCTGTAATCGCTTCTGAATATGTGACCTAAATGCTTCATTATTAATGACAATTTTATCTGCAGAATTATACATTTTCTTCTCTAAATATTTTAATAGTGGCATAAATAAACTTATGTTAATATGCTTTAATCCATTTACACTGTCTGGCCATAAATCTCTAATTTCTAACACATATGTCGGATGTTTCGCACTTTTAAAAAATAACGTCGCCCAAGCTAGAAATATATTTGGACTAGAAACATACACAATATCATAATCGTCATTGTGCATTTTCAAGAAGACTCTTAACCTGACATATTGTTCTATATAATATACTAACCTCATGATAAAATTACTATTTTGCTTATTACCATGCATTTTCATTCGAATAATTTTCTTCTTTTCTAATTTATTTAAAGATGAATCTGTAAAATAAGATTGATCTTCAAATAGACTTTGGTTAGGATATGTTGGCTCGGTCGTTAACATTGTCGGGTCTGAACCACTTGAACGAAAAGCTTTGAACATCATTTTCATTCGATTTGCGGCAGACCCAAGTTCTGGATAAAAATTTTGTGAAATCATTAATAATTTCTTTGTCATATTATGAACACCCTATAAGTAGTCTAGTAATTTCCGTTTAAACCTTGAATGAACCAATGAACCTATTAATAATAATATAATTGTTAAAAGCCAAAAATATAAATGATCATGCCATTGTCCGTACACGGAAACATTACCATGCACAAACGCTGTACGATAAACACCTACTAAATATGCAAATGGATTTAAGCTTGCTAACCTTTGTAAAATACCGTGTGCTTCTTCCATCGCCCAAAAGATAGGTGTCATAAAGAATAGCATTCTTATAACATTTTGTAGTAAATTTTTAGTATCGCGAATAACAATAATTAATGTACTCATAATTAATGAAATACCAAAAATAATTGCATAAGATGCGACTAAAAAGTATATAAACCAAAAGTAATGCCACCATGGTACATATCCATTAATGACAGATATGACAAATAAAATGGCTGATGTGATCATTAAATTAATCATATTATTTGTTAAAGCTATAGAAATAAATATTGAAGATGGGAACTTCATTTTTGATAAAAGTCCTACATTGCCTTGAATAGCAGATGCACCTGTATTGATCCCTTGTGATATGAACAACCAAGGAAACAAACCTGAAATAAGATGTACTAAAAATGGTACCCCTACTACTTGTGCACTTGCATCTCCTCTTAACCCTAAACCAAACACAAGATAATATACAGCAACTTGTAAGATGGGTTGTAATATATTCCAAAATACACCAAGATAATGATTGGCATATTGACTTTTCATATTATAAATTGCAAGTTTAAAAATTTTAGGTAAATTATTAAATTGTTCTTTAAAGATTTCAGTAACTATCTTCATATATAACGACCTACTTGATTTTTATTTTTCAATAAGTTCAAATTGTGAAGCGCTGATCCATGATGTTTTCTCAATTTTTTTACTTGCATAGACAGAAATTGTAATAGATGCTTGTGGTTCTATCGTCAATTCTAAATTGTTTTTACTCAAATCTACTAAGTCGATTGACTCACTTTCTATATCAAAATACACTGTATCTCTGCCATTTTTATTATGATAAAATGTTCTCAATTCAAGTTTAATCTTGTAATCCTCAGTATTCGTCAAAATCATTTTCTTTTGATTGTCATAACTAAATTTAGGCGTTAATGCACGAAATAACTTTTTTTCATTTTGTATAATTTGATAGAAATCTTCAGTTTGAATCATAACGTGAGTCAAACTCTCAACATCCCTATTTGTATCTTCTTCTAATTGAATTAATCGATCCTCTAAAGTGTTAATTTCATTGATTTGAAAATAATTTAAAATTGGCCAATGATGTTTAATCATCAACTTATGTAACATTTGATTTTGTTTATCTTCCTGATTAATACTCATGAATTCAAATAAGATATGCCTCGTGTTGATTAAGCTAAACACATCTAAATAATCATCACTTTCTTGAACAATACAGCTATGCCAACCGTTCATTCTAGATTCAAAATACAACGTTTCATATGGATGATAACCTAATTCAATGGTCTTATAGAGCTCATTTCTTTTAACAAATTCTAATAAATAATCGTGAGATAATTGATCCACTGGAAAATCTTTAGCCCATTTTTTGATTGCATTTTCATACGGTAAAAATGAGTCTGCTCTTTGTATCCGCTTCGTAATAATACTTTTAGCAAGTTCAAAGATAGTAGATTTTAAATGTATACAATGATTAAACGACCTGTTCTCATGATAATAATTGATTAAATGAATACTATGATCTGTTTCATATAAATGATATCTATCAATCAAATTTGAATTGACTGCTAGTTGATCCATATTAAAAAGCGTATGCTTTAAATTTAAATTATATGCCATTTTTTGAGAAATATATTCATCTATACGATAAATATGTGCAGCTTGTTCATGTTCTAATTCATCTATATTTTTTGTATAAGTAAAGAAATTCACATCATTGATATGTTCTTTAATATAAGATAATGATACTTTAGAATCATGACCAGCAGTGATAGAACAAATCACTTTTTGATTAAATCGAAATAAATAATCAACCGCTGCTTCAATTTCATGGTTAACGATTCTATATACTTCTTCTGCTGATTTCTTAACACATGGGTTGATTGGATAAATTCTTTTAATTGAATGGTCTGTTATATTAAATCTTGTATTGGCATTGAATTTATAAACATCTTTATATTTACTATAGTCTAAAAATCCATATGACTTATGTGCGATTCTTTCACAAGTCATATCAAAACATAATTTTACGAGTTGATTCACTAATTCAGAATGACTAGCATATAAATCATGAGACGCATGATAATACAATGATAAAAATGACGTTGCATCATTATACAGCAGCAAACGTCCATTATACTCTATCAACATAACATACCTGCCATTATAAAAACTCATCTCTTCAAGAAAATCATAAGAATCTATTTCGTGAGATAATAATTGGGCGCATATTTCAGGATATTTCAAGTCGACATGTTTCGTATGCACAAAATGACCTAATATGACTACTTTGATGTCATTCTTTGTATACACATAAGAACTTAAATCATTTGAAAAATAAATCGTAAAGTCAGTGAATTGAACATATTGACGATAGTTTTTATCTTCAATTGAAATTTGTCGAGGAACGATCATATATGCTTTGTTAAAATTTATGAATATATTATCCATCATACACACCCCCTTATATCAATCACGTAATTATTGCTGAACCTCTTGTTTTAGGTGTTCAACATATTGATTTAAATCATGGTCTTCTGGACGTTTATATTGATCATACAAACTATATATTTCTAAAAATCGTTCTACCGCTTCTTTTCTTTCTTCCGGTTTTACTTTTTCTAATCTTGGTAAATACCAGCCTTTAACGTAAAAATTAAATCTATGTTCTAAGTAGGATGTTAGTAATCCATGTTTTTCGTAAAATGGAATTCTTTCAATTTCTAACGTGTAATATTTATCAAATAGCTTCTTAGAAATCGAATTTGTAACTGATCCAGACACAGCAGCATAATACATATGAATAACATCTGTTACAGCTTGTACTTTTTTAGAATGAATCATTAATTCTTGGAAGAATAAAGTATCTTGGCCAGCAGCACCTTCAATCATTCGAATATGATTATCTTTAATAATTTGTGATTTAATAATTAAAGCTTGAATACTTTGAGCACGTAAACCACATTTTTTCATATATTTTTTAGGATCTTCAATTAATAATTTTCCGTCGTTATACTTCATCACTGTACCAGCATAATTAAACAATGCTCTGCGCTTATTATCTTCTTTAATAATATTACCGACAACCATATCGACATCCTTATTCGATTCGATTTCTTCTAATAAAGTTGCATATCCATCACCAGTAGCTTCGTTATCAGGGTCTAAATAAGTAATATAATCTGTAGAGGCAAGTTCAGCACCTTTATTTCTTGGTCTTGAAGCACTTCCTGACCCTTCTTCATATGCATAGTAAACGATATCTGGGTATCGTCTTCTTAATCGATTAATAATAGATATCGTTTCAGAATCCGTACTACCATCATTTACGAATATAATTTCCATTTCTTTAAATATTGAAGATCTTCTTAAACTTCTCATACACTTGTCTTCTAAATAAGTGCCATTATTATGAATTGGGATAATAACACTTAATTTTTTCTTGCGGTTATTTTGACCATATAAAGATACATCATAAATTTCTGATTGATCTAAATTATAGCCATTTTGAGACTGTGTGATATTCAATTGATAATCGAATATATTTTTATGATACAATGTTACATATTTATCTTGTGCATTTTCAATAAATTGATGTGCTTCATGCTGTTTATCTTTCGTAACAAAATCAACATCTACATATTTAAATGCTGTTAATAAATCTTCTAAATAGTATTCCTCATATTCAATTGAATCTTTCATATAAGTTATAAAATCATATTGTGATACATCTTCTATTGTATCTTGAGCTTCTATAACATCAAACCGAACATGTAATTGTCGATATAGAATGTCTTTCATTTTATCCGTTAATGCATCAACAATTACGAGAATTTGTGATGCTTTTTGAGTCGGTTTAATGCCAATATATGATAGGACTTCATCTAAACGATGATACGTCGTACAATTTCTCATCACACTACGTATACTTTTAGCCTGCATATCTTCTATTTCATATTCTTGATATTGGTTCATGATTGGTGCCACATCTGTTTTATGATTAATCATAAATACATTTGGAAATTGATTATTAACACCTACTGAATAGTTAGATAAGATTAAATTCCCAAAAGCCTGCAATTCAAATATTCTATTCGCAAACATCGTTTCTGAATATTTTACTGAATTGACATTTACAGCCCATCTATATACTTTATGCAATTTCATTAGTTCTTCGTGATCAATTGGCATTGTTAAGTATGGGATATATTTCATTGGAAATTGATAACGTCTTCTTCTTAACGGTAAGTTTCTATCGACAATTGTTAAGTCATTTTCATTATTAATCAATTCATCAAAGATTCTTGCAGATTCTTGGTTTCTAACAGGATATTTCTCAGTCCAACTTCCTGCAAAAATAACATCGTTTTTAAATGATTTATTATATGGACTTCTCGTACCTACTGGATTATGGTAATGAGGATTAATACCAAATTGAAGTACATGTACTTTATCATTTTGACAATATTCTTTATAATCTTCTACCACTTCAGCAGCAGATGTCAGGATAATATCGCATTCTGTCGCGATATCTTTGTATAAATGGAAATTGACAGGGTCTTCTTTAGAATAAAAGACGATTGGTATATTGAACTTTCTAGCCTTTTGAATGCCTTCAATAAGCATTCTTCGCTTCTCACTATTTACTGAAGCTAACCCTGTCCAACTTCCGTCTATACCTCTCCATGCTGTCGCAACAATCACAACATCCATATCTCTACTTAAATCCGTAAATTCACTATCTAAATAAACGATATTACCTATATCTTTAAATGAGTTATATAAAAATTCATCAGCAATGAGACCAACTTTGTATTTATTTTTAATAAATACACGTGACGTATCAGAATTCACAAGTTTTGATAAATGTTGTTGGTGATTTTCAAGGAAATCTAATTTGGATTCTTCTGCTACTTTTTTATAGTAATTATGATGATTTGTATGATCTTTAACCTTTTTTAATTTATATAGTCCATACATATAATCTTGTTCAACAATATCTAATACTTCTTCTAATTGTTCAACTTTTGTTTTATCATCAAAATTAACTAACGCCTCTTTAGTGGATTCGATATTACTTTTTTGATTGATATTTGTTGGCATATTTGAAGACATTATGATTTCCTCCTATTTCTCCAACTCCAGTATTTCGTTTGAATCTTTCCTAATTTAGAATTTTTCAAATTCATATATAGTCTTTCATACTGCGCTTTTTCTTCTTTTTTATTTGTTTTTTGTAATGAGATATTTTCGTTTATCAAACGAACAATTGCAGATTTTGACTCTTTTCTTTCTTCTTGAAAGTTTGTAATCATATCCAGCTGTTCTAGTGTTAACTCGTTATAATTTTCATATTGCTTAACTTCTAAATCTTTAATAATACTTTTATCTTCTAAATCATTTAAGCTAATCCAATATTTTTTCTTTTTAATAATGATCCTTACCGATTCTGCCTTTAAGAACACCATATCAATCGAGACGTTATTGAAATCAAATTGTTCTTCATCCAATGATAAATCGATTGATTTGTGCAATGCACTATCTTGATAAAAGACTGTAGATTCTTCTATTGATACTTTTTTATTAATAGGAATTGCTCTATCTATATCTTTCGTAGGCACAAACCCTGTAAATGTTCCTTTATTAAATACAGCTTCTAACACTTCACCTTCAATTAAATACAATGCTCTAGATGAAAAGTTCTTTTCTTTAAACAACAAGTTATAATCAACTTTAAATCCTAGTTCTCTATTAATTTGTGGTGTAGAGAAATGACGTAAATCCACTCTTATCGTATCAATAGGTTTCGAAATTAATTTGATAGAATGATTTAATCTTGTCCATCCTATAATATTCGTACCTCTCACAATTAATCCGTAAAGTTCACTTTCTATCACTTTTACAGAAATAACTTTTAATGCTTTATTTAAATAGTCAGACGCATAGCCGACTGTAAGTTCATCATCATCTACATCAAATATTTCTTGATTTTCTGGTTCTCTTAAAATAATTTGAAAGCTCAATCCGCTTTGAATAATTGGACTTTTAACGTCTATCATATGAAGACCCCTCAATCTTTACTTATTAAATGAAAGTGCAATATCTTTTCCGAAAGTATATAAATTACCATAGTTGTAATATTTAACTTGCTCAAATTGTGATTGAACAACATTTTTCGTATCGAAAATGACTTTGTCTTTCATACCTTCAAAATCTTGATCTACTAAAGTTTTGAATTCTGAATGGTCACTCAAAATCAATACAAGAGACGCATCTTTAACTGCTTTTTGAATATCTTTTTGGACAAATCCTAGCTCAACATGTGGATCATATGCTTCTACTTGAATATCATTTTCTTTTCTCAAATCATTATAAATATCAAATGCTGGTGATTCTCTGACATCGTCTACATCACCTTTATAAGTTAATCCAAATACAACAACCTTATGACCATTTAAAGTTTCTAAAATTTTCTTAGACTCATTAATCACATATTGAGGCATTGAACGATTAATACGTCTACCTTCTTGAATGAGACTCGTTGTTTCTGGATCTTTAGCGATAATAAAGTATGGATCAACTGCTAAACAGTGACCACCAACACCTGGACCTGGTAAGTGAATATTCACACGTGGATGTTTGTTCGCCATCTTAATAACTTCTAATACGTTAATATCTAAATGATTACATACCATCGCAAGTTCATTTGCTAGCGCAATATTCAAGTCACGGTAAGTATTTTCCATTAACTTACTCATTTCTGCTGTCTTAGCATTTGTTTCAATCATTTCACCTTGTACGAATGTTCCATATACACGTTTACCTGCTTCAACACATGCTGGCGTTATACCACCAATAATTCGATTGTTATGAATAAGTTCATGTAATATTTTTCCTGGTAACACTCTTTCAGGACAATGTACTAAGAATATATCTTTACCAATTTCAAATCCTTGGCTTTCAAGATATGGTTTAACATGGTCATCCGTTGTTCTTGGTGCTATCGTAGATTCTACAATTACAGTATTACCTTTTTCTAAAAATGGTACGATGGATTCAACTGCACCCATTACTAATGAAATATCACATGATTCGTATTGATCATCATTATTTGGTGTTGGAACTGCTATGATAAATGCATCGGCTTTTTCAGGTTGCATACTTGCTTTAAATTTATTTTTAGCTAACACTTCTTCATAAGCTTCTTGTAAACCAGGTTCTTCAATATGAATTTGACCATTATTTAATTTATCTACTGCTTCTTTATTAATATCGACACCTACAACATCTACACCATGTTTCGCAAACATAATTGATGTTGGTAATCCAATGTATCCTAAACCAATAGTAGTTAATTTCATATTATATCCATCCTTTAATAATTAATTGTTAAGCTATTACTTTCGTAATGTTAAATATATTGTAACTTCTATGAATACAATAAACAGTCGTTTAACAGATACTTAAGGAAGGGTTTACACTCTTTTATCATTATTTACAATTGCTCAATATTTCTTGTAAAAAAGTACCTCAATCATATAAAATCATATGATTAAGGTACTTTTTTATTAATGATTGAGTTCTTTAAAGTATTGTTCGATATCTTGCTTTATTTTAGGACCAAATGTTTTGGAGTAACTATTAGATATATGTCCTTTATCCATATATACGATTACATTACCAATAACTGGTGCAAATTTCCCATTTACTTTGAAATACGATGTATAGTCTACATATTTAGTATCTTCTGGCTTTTGATCAAGTTGTTCCCATTTAGATACTTTTGGTAAGTGTTGTTTAGCATTCATCCTCTGAATCGTTTCTTGTTCTCCAAATTTATCTAAAGTTTCTGGGACATTAAACTCATATCTTGGATTATCCCTTATTGCCATAATCGGTGTTTTTGTATTTGTAATGTTTTGATATTGTTTTAATTGTAATGGATCGATTTGTCCATTTACATCTGTACTTGAATCTGCAGTTGTTACAACTAAATCAACGTCTTGCTTATCAAGTTCTTTAATTAAATTTTTATTCCAATCGGTACAATCTTGGTCACTGTCTTTCGTTGTTAATACACAGCCACTTTTCGTCATGCTTAATACTCTATAATTTCCTTCTTCAGCTGCTTTTTGTAGTGCGCCTAACCAATGTTGTGCATGAGAACTCCCTACTAAGGCAATTGTCTTATCATAGTTTTCTTTTTTACCGTACTCTCCTACTAGAACTTTTGATTCACCTATTTTTTGATGAACTTTGTCTCTTGTAGAATCAGGTGATTCATTTCTGATTTTTGAAAACTCTGGTATCGCTTCTACATCTTCTTTAACTTTCACATGCTTTTCTACTGCCATTGCACCGGGATAATTTTCACTCAATGCTACCTTTTCTTTTTCAAAAGGATTATTAAAAATAACGAAATATAAAGATGCGATTGCCAATAACTGTATCGCTAATCCAATGCCTAATTTTTTGAATGCAATTTTATTAGAAGATGCTGATCTGATTGGTTTTTCAATATAACGTGTCATTAAATATGATAATAACCATGATAGTAAAATCATACAAATACCTAATACAATTCCAGGTCGTTCATTATTATGATATTGATAAAATGATAAAATCACCCAATGCCATAAATATAAACCAAATGACAATCCTCCAACCTTTACCATGATAGACGAGCCTAAGAATTCCTTAACACCATATTTAGTTTCATAGTTACCGGAAACAAGTATAAATACGGCACATAACATTGGCCATAATGCAATAAACCCGGGAAACATTGTTGATACATTAAAAATAATACCTGTTAAGATCAAGCCTATTAAACCTAACCATCCAATCAAACTTGCTACTAAACGGTTAATTTTAATTTTATTAAGATTGATTGCTAATAATCCGCCGAGTGAGAATTCCCAAACTCTTGTAAATGTATGGAAATATGCCCAAGGTTGATTGACGTGCGTTAAATAAATAGAATACGACAACGAAACGATAAATAATGTACCTAAACAAAGGTTAATTACATTAATAATTTTTAAGTTGGTGTATTTTTTATATAACATAAAAATCAAACTAAAGATGACAAACCAAATAATATAGAATTGACCTTGAATCGACATTGCCCAAAAATGTTCAACTGGTGTCTTCATTTGATCTTTATTTAAATAATCTGTACTCGATAAAGCGAGTTGCCAATTTTGATAATAAAATAATGAAGCAATGATTTCTTTTATCGTTTTGCCTAGTATTGACTCTGGTAATAAGAAAAAGCTTAAGATAACTGTTACAAGTAAAACTGTTATAACAGAAGGAAATAATCTTTTAATTAATCCTGTTATGTAAGGTATAAATTTAAATGACCCTGTTTTATTGTATTTTGAAATAATGGAAGTAGTAATTAAGAATCCTGAAACAACGAAAAATACATCGACGCCTCCAGACACTTTCCCAAACCAAATATGATATATTGCAACTAATAATGCTGCAATGACTCTTAGCCCTTCAATTTCAGGTCTAAATTTTTTGTCTAGATTAATAGGATTTGTCTGCATATTAAAATCTCCTTTAAGTATTATACAGTTGTAAGTATATATATAAGGATATTTATAAGAAAGACAATTAATTAATATTTACAATATCTTAACACCCTATTAAAAAATCCCTAACAATTAGCTTGTTAGGGATTGAGATTGCATCTTATTTAAAGTGCTTGTATAAATCTTTCATGAATTGCTCATAAATGACATCACCGTCGAAATCGTTACTTCTTTCTATACCTTTTTGAATGACATTTTGAACATCATGATGATGATAATTTTTAATGACATTTGCAAGTTGCTCTCCATATTGTTTAGCATCTTGATAGTCTACTAAATAACCGTTTTTCTGATTTTCAATTAGAAATTCAGGACCATAACATCCTTTATAACTGATAACTACATTTCGTTGATACATAGCCTCTAATATAACAAGTCCAAATCCTTCAACTCTAGATGGAACAGCCGTAATCTTACTTTCAGCTAATACTTGTGATAATGCGTTTGTAGTAGGCTTAAGTTTCACAATATCTTGAATATTATATTGATTGATCAATTGGTGGTATTGTTCTTTTTCTTGTCCATCTCCATATAATTCTAATTGAAATTGGTATTTTCGCATTGTGTCTTGAATTAAATTGATACTATTCAGTAACAAATCAAACCCTTTTTCATGCTCAAATCTACCTGCAGCAACAATTGTATTTTGCTTATCTACGTTATATTGAGTTTCTTTTAGTATATTTGGAACAATGATTACTTTAGTGTGAGTTAAACCTTGTTGATAATCTTGTTGGTCTTCTTTAGTTAATGTCGTAACTAAATCAAGTTGTTCATAACTTTTAAGTAAATCTTTTTGATAATGCTCATCATGTGCATGTAAATACATATGTTCCATACCAATTTTAAATACCGACTGACTTGCATATTTACTAACAAGTATATTGTAACTTGCACGTGTACCTACAATAATATCTGCATTCACATTCTGAATGGCTTTAACAATTTGTTGCTCAATATAACTTGAAAATTGATGAAGTCCAGGTTCAGACGGATGAATAATTTTAGGACTCAAAAAAGGTGTATATTTATTGATTCTATTTACAAATATATTTTTTAAACCTTTGATAGTTTTGTTATATTCAATAATGGGTTGAATTTCAATATTTTCATGCAACTTAAAATAAGGTTCATCACTCGCTTTAAATACTGACAATATTTTAACAGAGTGACCTTTTTCACTTAATTTATTTGCCAGATTAGAAATCGATTTCGTTGTCCCACCCATATGATAAATATTGTGCACTAAAAATGTAAAAGATTTCATATAAATCCCCCTTTTCAGTCCATAGCTTGTTCTATCAATTGCGTGATAGTTTCGTATGACTGATTATTTTTGTTGATAAATTGATCACTAATCGTATGATAATCGTCATTCATAATTGCATTAAACAATAATGACTGTTCAAAATATTGATTATCATTGATAGTTTCATAAACTTCTTTATACAAACCACGGTTATAATCATAATTATTAAAATCTGGTGTATATAAGTACACTTTTTTATCAATAGTTAATGCATCAAATACTATTGAAGAATAATCACTGATTACAATGTCAGAAACAAGTAGTAATTGTTGTGTTTCAAACTGTCTTGTATCGATATAATTATGCTGTTTATTAGCATGATCTTCTTCGTGATATTTATAAATGATGTTATATTTCGCTTTCATCTCATCTGTAAATTCTAATAAAAATTCTTCTTCTTGATTATCTCTCCAAGTCGGCGTATACAGAATTGTTTCCTTTTCAGTATTTAAATTTAACTGTTGTTTGATTTTATTTATTTCATTTGAATTTGAGTGTTGCTCTAATAAATATTCATTTCTAGGATAACCACATGCAACAATTTCTGTTTCTTCCAATGGAAATGCAGATTTAAATACATTATTTATAGATTCTACATCTGTTATAAAATAATCTTGTTTAATTAACTTATTATATTTACGTGCTCTATAATTATAAATATCAATATTTTGTTTAGGTTCTTTGCTATCTAAAAATAGTCGTTTTAGAGGTGTACCGTGCCATAACTGAATGATCGTACCATTAGGTTTAAAATCATCTGGCAAGTAGCTTTCAAGTATCACTACATTAGCTTCTTCTATAATTTGTTTCGTATCAGAATGAGATGGTGACACAAAGTGATCACCCTTTTCTTGGTCCGTAATAAAGTAAACAGTATATTTAGGGTGTTGTTTTACTAAATACTCAAATAAATATTTTGAATTACCTCTGTAACCATAATCAAAACCTAAAAATACAATATGTGGCTTTATTTTCGTTTGATCTTTGTCATAAATATTAATTGCCTTCATTTGTTTTTGTAGTGCCGTATGATTTAATTTTTGATACGCAATTTTAGGTAATTGAAATTGTGATTTTAACATAACTTTATCAATTGTTCTTGCGATAGAAGGAAGACGTGTCTCTTTCGCCTTAAATAATGGCGTTATACCATTTAAAAGTGCAAATTTGTTTAAATAGAATTTTTCTTCATAACTGAGACTTTCATGTTTAAATGCTGCTAAACAATTTGCACTTGGTTTACTTTGATGAACATAATCAAAAATAACGTGAGGATCAATCTTAATTTCATCCAAGTGGAAAATTGCGTTCAATGTAATATCAAATATTGTTTCCCACTTATAATTAGAAATTAGCCATAATAGCTCATCTTTCTTAAAAATAATATTTGGTTGAAGCGTAATATTATTAAACCAATCAGCAACAGTAATAAATGCCTTCCCCATATATCTACTATCGTTTGTATAATAACCGTTGTTTGTATAATCAACCATATAAGATTGGTTATCCAACTCTAAATTGTTCAACACTTCTTCCCTAACTTGCGTATATCTATCTATTAAAATAATATGATTTTCTTCACGACATTCTGCAATTATATATTTTTCCAAATTATGCTGGTCATGAATATTTATAATTTTAATCATTTTACACCTCATATATTTTAAGTTAATACAATAAATTGACTTCTTTATTTATTCATATTACATTATATAAACAATGTGAGACAAATATGCCACATTGCTTATACAATTTGATTTTTTAACGAATGGAGTTAACTTATGTTATTCAAAAGTAAAAAGCTTTTTTCTATTATTGTCACATCATATAATAATGAAGATAAAATAGAACGTGCAATTGATTCAATATTAAATCAATCACTAGATAAAAAATATTACGAAATCATCATTGTAGACGACAATTCTACAGATAATACTCAAAACTTAATTCAAAACTATGAAGCTAAAAATATCAAATTTATCATTTTAGATGAAAATTCAGGTGGTCCTTCAAAACCTCGTAATATCGGTATTGAAGAAGCAACAGGTCAATATATTTATTTTCTAGATGCAGATGATTATTTAGCAACAGATATATTAGCAAGAATTGCTAATGACGATAAACTACTTAAATCAGACATGATTGTTGGTAGAACATTACGCCAAAATGACCATTCTTTAACAGTACATGCCAGATTTATGAGTAATAATAATCGTTATAATTATAACATCAATGACATCCCATATATATATAATCACTTTGGTCCGCCATCAAAATTTATTAAACTGAGTCATATTAAAAAACACAATATAAAGTTCCCAGAAAACTTACATTTTGGGGAAGACAAAATGTTTTTCACATATTTAAGTCCTTATATTAATAATGTATCTACGTTGACAGATAATTGTTCAATCATTGACAGAACAACATCTAATGAGTCACTTACAAGAGGTGTAGATTTCTATGAAAAACGTGCTTCAGATTTAGAAATTATTCATCATTTACTAGAACAAGAATCAAACTCTAAAAACATTCGATTGTTAAATCGTTTTTTAGAATATGATCTACTGAAAAGTTGTAATAGTCATGTATTCCTAAATAGTGATAAAAAGCAACAAGTTCATTATTTTAAACAACTGAATGAACTTTTCAATCAATCATATATAAAAGCTGATATCATTCAAACAATCAGTCAAGAATATACAGACGCAATTAAGTTTATTCAAAATAATGATTATGAGTCATTTATGAATTTCTTTACTTGGCTGAAAAAACAACCTAAAATCATTCAAAAGCAACAAAAACAGACATTATTAACTGATGCTAATGAAAGATTCACAATACCATTTCAACAGTCAACGTTATTAAATATAGCTGAATTAGACAAATCCATTAAAATACAAATTGAAATAGACGGTGTTGATACTGACAAAATATGTAACTTGTCTCTTATGTCTCGAAAAGTTTACAAAGATGATATCGTTATTGAGAATATAGATGTACAAGATAACCTCTTAACCATCTCAATACCTAAAATTGAAATCAATAATAAACCAGCAGCAATTTATAACTGTATCATCGTATATGATGGATTTAAGCATTTAAATATTAAATTTGGTTATGACAAAAAAATCAATTTAACAGATAAAAATGGTATTTTCTACCCTACTATAAATGGAAACCTTTCTTTAAAGTTAACAAATAAATAAAAAAAGCAGAACTGATACACAATTACAGCGTCAGTTCTGCTTTTTGTTTATTTAAAATAATTTATCGACTATTTGTTTCGTTGCTGTTCCTTTTTCAAATGAGCAGAATTTTTCATAGAATTTATCATATTTATCTTTATATGATTCATTAACCGTTTCTATATTCTGAATAGCATCAATTAAACTTTCATTGTCTTTTAATAATGGTCCTGGTGCTTCGTCTTCGAAGTTCATATAGAATCCTCTTAAATTATCTTTATAATGCTCTAAATCATATGTGAAGAAGAGTAATGGTTTTTGAGTATTAGCATAATCAAACATTACAGATGAATAGTCTGTAATACAAATATCACTAATTAAATATAAGTCACTAATATCTTCATAGCTCGCAACATTATAAATAAAACCTTCTAATGATTTATCGATAATAATATTATTACTAATAATGATATGAGGTCTTAAGAGAAGTACATACTCGTCTCCAAGTTTTTCTTTCATTTGATGTAAATCTAATTTTAAATTAATTAAATGTTTTTTCGCAGATGATACTTCATCATCTCTGAACGTTGGCGCGTACAATATCACTTTTTTATCTTTAGGAATTGAAAGTTTACGTTTAATAATGTGTTGTTTTTCTTCAATATCACTTTCATTTTCATAGAAGATATCATTACGTGGATAGCCCACTTCTAGCATTTCTTTTTTAAAATTAAATGCAGATTTAAAACAACTTGTTGCGTATGGACTTGGTGAAACTAAATAGTCCCATTGTGAAACTGAGCGATTAATTCTGTCAATATAGCCTTCATCTCTACCTTTAAAGTCATCGACATCATTTAACATTTTTTTCAATGGCGTACCATGCCATGTTTGAATATATGTTGTGTTCTTCTTTTTCTCAATATAATGAGGGAAGTTTTGATTATTAATCCAATATTTAGCGATTGATAAATATTTATAATAACTAGGGCTTAACCGTTTCACTGTTATAACATTTTCATCATCGAATGGGTAAATTTTATTAGATACCCAAACAATTTTATAACCTTTATCGAGCGCTTTAATTTGATCATAAATCATTTTAGGACTATCTGTAACTTGTTTACCTAAATTACTTTCTATCACGATTAATTTTTCATCCATCTTTCCGAATCTTACAAGGAATTTATTCATATAAGACATAATATCAAAGTATTTTTTATGTCTTCTGAATCGTTTAAATACATGCTGTGAAAGAATGTCATATTTCAATGCATCTTTAATGATATTTCTGCGTTTAAATGATTTAGCTTCTTCATATATACGCTGTGAATTGTTTGTATCTTTATATGCTACAAAGTTATTAGCTTTATTGATAATTTGTTGTTCGTTCTTGAAGCCGTTATCAACATAATGGCTTGCAGCTTCTATTACAGCTTCTACATTATCAACAATTCTACCAGGCAGTTCTTTATCAAGATCTAAGTGTGATGGTAATTTACCGATAAATCTATCTCTATCAAATTGATAGTAAATAACTGGTTTTTCTAAGAAACTAAAGTCAAATGCAACACTTGAATAGTCTGTAATCATCAATTTACTTTCTTTAATAAGTAATTGAACATCTACTTCACCTTGTCTAATAACTTTAATGTAATCAGGTATATCAAAATACTCAACAAATGCTTGCATATTTGGATGTAAACAGAATATGATGTCTACGTTTTTTGATTGGGCAATTGTTTTCCATTCTGGTCTATTCAATAAGTCATTATAATTTTGTAGATAATCTGATTCTAGAAGACTATTAATATTTGTTATCCAGTCACGCCATGTAGGTATAATTAAGATTTGATTTTTAACTTCTACGTTTTCCTTAAATAATTCATCAAATCTTGATAGACCCGTAACTTTCGCTTGATACGAATCAAATAATAAATCTCTATTAACGATTTGCTTTTCTCGATTAGAGCTTGTTATAAACATATCAACGTTAAAGTCTTTCAGTTGTTTACCATTAATTTGCGTTAAGTTTTTAGCACCTAACACGCCATGTTGTAAGAAGACACGTTTAGCTCTAATTTTTTTTACATAACTTGCTTCGTGACTTGGGAATAATAATTCTGTGTGATGTGTACTGCAAATCACATCTGCTTTGATCATAACTTCGAAATGTTCTTTTGATTTAAAATCAATAACATTTCCGTATGGTTCTACATTTTTTCGTTCTTCAGAATTTTTATCAATAACATAATATACTTCTTCGTTAGGATGCTCAGTTCTCATGTATTTAAAGAAGTGATAACCGTTATCTTGAGCTTTATATGATTTTTCACCAATTACCCAAACTTTATTTTTATTCAGATTATTTTTGATTAATGTTGGATAGTCGTGCATTAATTTTTTATATGCTTCATAATCTTCTTTTGCGTATTCATTAATTCTAAACGATAAGTTTCTACCCTTCATAGTGAAATATGGTATAGCTGTTTTTACTGTTTGACCAAGATCAATTGATACTTCGCCTTTAGCAAACCTTTCTACCATAATTCTAGGATTACCTAGTTTTACATCAATTACATTTTTAAATTCTTTTACTTTTATATTTAGGAAGATATCAATAATATCTTCTGAGTCAAAGTCATTTGCTAAATACTGCTTAAGTTCATTTAAAATATCAATTTCAAAATCATAACTTGTAGAGTTTAGTTTCTGATATACATTAAATACAGTAGGCTCTAATGGTATCTCAATTACATTTTCACTTAACCTTGAAGTGATTCTTAAATGAGCATATTCGAGTGTTGAATTTTGAATCGAGAACTTTCCTTTTAAAAAGGCTTGTTTATTATTTATGACAATTTTATCTATATGTCTTCTAGCAAAATAAGTAGAAACTGGCAATTCTGGCTTTAATGTAAATTGAATAATGCCATTTTTAGTAATATACGGGGTAATAGTCGTTTCACCATTAATGATTGTTTCGAAGTTTTGAATATAATATTCATATTTTTTTATGTTTATTTTTTGAATGGATTGCGTAATACCATCAGATTGCTCAAGTAGAATAAAGATTGTTTCTCTATCATATTGTGAAAATTTCTCCAAGACTTCATTTAAATTAATTTTAAATTGATTTTTGATATTTGATTGTGGAACCATTATTTCATCAAATTCATTTTTTATATAAACATTTTTAATATTATCTAATGTTTGATCAAACTCGAAGATTAATAATTCACTTTCTTGATAAATATTTAATATTTTCATAGTTCATGAAACTCCTTTTCTTTATCTAGAGTACGAATGATTTTTTCACTTACTCTTTTAGTTGCTTCTCCATCATCAAGATGATTATATTTATGATTAAATGTTTTATAAGTATCTGATTGAGGTATGTCTTCATATTGCATTGATTTAATATAATCAATTAGTGCTTCACTTGTTTCAAAGACAGGTCCTGGTAAGTCTGATTCATATGGTAAATAGAATCCTCTAATATCATTTGCATATTCATCTTTATCATATGCAAAAAATAAGATTGGTCTTCGTAGATTCGCATAATCAAAATAAACAGACGAATAATCTGTGATTAATACATCACTCATTAAGAATAATTCATTAATGTCATTAGCATCTGATAAATCATACACATTTTTATAATCTTCTAGGTTTAGATGTTCTGATACTAAATAATGCGCTCTAATGAGTAATACATATTCATTCGATAACTCTTTACTAAAAGCATCTAAATCGAGCTTCAGTTTAAAATTGTATTTACCAACATCTGTACGATCATTATCTCTCCATGTTGGCGCATACAGTATTACTTTTTTATTAGAGGGAATATCATATTTTTGTTTGAGCTGCTTAATATATTTTTCATCATTTAACTGAACTAAATCATCATTTCTTGGATAACCTAAAGTCAACATCTGTTCTTCTTTTAAATTAAATGCAGATTTAAATCGTTCAGTTGCAGTTTCACTTGGTGATATGAGGAAATCCCATCTACTTGTTTCTTTATTAAAGCCATAAAGATACTCTTCTAGCGTGACATCTGGTATTGAAATAACCGTTTGATCATTAGCTAATTTCTTTAAAGGTGTACCATGCCATGTTTGAATATATAGTTGATTATCTTTCTTTTCTATCTGTGATGACAATCTCGTATTGGCAATCCACACTTTAGCTTTTTGATAGATTTTGAAATATTGCTTTGAATTTTTCTCAACAGTAGCAATATTTAAAGCTCTTAGTTCTTTGTCTAATTGCTGATTGTCAGTTACTACAATATGCTCATAATTAGGTAGATTTTCACTTAAGTATAAATAAAGCATTCTCGGAGAATCTGTAAATGATTTACCATTAAACGATTCATATACAATTGTTTTTTCTATTTTGCTTGAGAATATATCTGAAGTATAATGTTTAGAACGAATTGTAGATAAATGTTTACGAAATTGGGAAATCATATAACTATATTTATATTCCCCACGCTTCATAGCTTTAATCTCCATATATTGAAACACACTTTTTTTAGATGTATTATAATTAATTTTTTTTAACAAAATTGACAAACCATTTCTATTTTTTAGTATAAAGTCAAATTTATAAGGAAATAGAGGATTGAAAACTTTGTTAAAATAAAAAAGTAGTTTCTCTTTATTTGTATTATCAATTTCTTCCTTATTATTAAAATATGTAATCGTACTTTTAAATGAGTTTTCTGTCATCAGAAATAATTTATCTTCCATAAATACTCCTCTAATTCATAATTTACACTAAATTAACATATTCTATTATAATACACTACTGATTTATAAATTTAAACTAATGACTATACAACATGTTGTAAAATAGCTTTTAAAATTAATTTTTATACCATCACCCTTTAAGTTGAATTTACAAACTTTTCAAACTATTTACAATAGTTCCTATATATATTAAGATTAAACATATAAAATAATGAGGTGAAGAAATGCGTAGAGTACTTACTTATGGAACATATGATTTACTGCATTATGGTCATATTGAGCTTTTAAGAAGAGCTAAACAATATGGAGATTATCTAATTGTTGCTTTATCAACAGATGAATTCAATAAGTTAAAAAACAAAAAGTCATATTATAATTATGAACAAAGAAAAATGATGTTAGAATCTATTAGATATGTTGACTTAGTTATTCCAGAGAATAATTGGGAACAAAAAACAGATGATGTAAAGAACTTTAAAGTAGATACATTTTTAATGGGTCACGATTGGGAAGGTGAATTTGACTTCCTAAAAGATCATTGTGAAGTGATATATCTTAAGAGAACTGAGGGTATTTCAACAACTCAAATTAAAAAAGAGCTTTACGGTAATGAATAGGACACAAATATGTGTTCTATTTTTATGACATTAAATGTAATTTTTTTGCATTCATGGTAATATAATGTAAAAAACATCAGGAGAAGATCATGAAGAACATATATAAACTTATATTATGCATAATCGTTGCTTTACTTTTAGTCATATTTAAAGATTTATATCAAATACGATACTATAAAAAAGAACATACAGAGACTCATATCCATAAAAAGCAAATTCAGAATAAAGAAAATCATGAGAAACAAACATTAACTAATGATTTTAACGAATTCGATGAGATAGATAAATACTTAAAATCTAAAGGCTTTAATGGCAATATAACTATTTACAAAAATAACTACTCTGTAATGAGTAAAGCATATGGTTTTAGAGATATTGAAAATGGTGTGGAAAATGATGATAAATCAATGTATCTTCTTGGATCAGCTAACAAATTTGTAACAGGCTTAATGTTGAGAGAGTTAGAAGAACAAGGCGTTATTAATATAAATGACAATGTAAATAAATATATACCTAATTTCCAGAATGTATATCCTATCACTATTAAAGACTTAATGTTACATAGAAGTGGTTTAGCTAAAGCAAACTTCCCACCTACTGTTAAAGGTTTAAATGGTGCTATAGAGCGTATTAAGTTTAATGGTGTTGTACCTCAAAATTATCATAAATATTTTTATAACGATGCAAACTATATCACGATTGCTAAAGTTATAGAAAATGCTACGCATAAATCATTTAAGCAAAACCTTAATGAACTCATTATTAAGAAAGTTCATTTAAAATATACAGCTCGTTATGACTCTAATAACCACCAACAGTATATGGTAAAAGGTTATAAATTAAAAAATAATCAATACAAATATTTCTATCCAGCAACTCTCGATAAATACGATGGTGCTGGAAATATATACATTTCTACAGATGATATGGCAAAGCTTGTTAATCAATTCAAAATGAAACAAATATTAAATGAATCATCTACTGATATTTTACTTTCACAAATTGATACACATATATATCCAAGTTCTTATAGATATGGATTTTACAGATATCCTAATCATCAAAGATATAGAGGTATATTCTTTCAAAATGATTTTGTGACATACTCTAACGATCAATATATCATTTCAATTGCAAGTAATGTATTAAAAGATCATTATCAAAGTGATACGGAGAACATGTTAAAGCATATTTTTAAAGATATACTTAAACAAAAAATGTAAAAATAGAGAGTGGACTTTGTCCACTCTCTATTTTTTAACGACAGATTTAATTTCTTTACCTAAAATAGGTCCGAAAGTTTCTGAATAAGTATTTGTCATATGGTCCATATCTCGATACACGACAATATTACCTATAATAGGTCTATATTCACCATTCACTTTAAAGTATTCAGATGGATCGAATTTTGGTAAATCTTTGTTTGTTTCTGATAATTTTTTCCAATATGAAGAGTCTTGTTGATTATTTCCTTTATTCATAAGTTTAATTGTTTCTTTTTCACCAGATTTTTCTAGTTCTTCTGAAACATTAAACTCATATCTCGGAATATCTCTTATTGCCATTACTTCAATATTATAATCATTTTTAACTTTTAATAATTCATCTACCATTTGTTGTTGAATCTTATCGCTATTTGAGTCAGCTGCTGTAACATGTGACAACACTAAATCAATATCATCAGATTTCTTTAAATAGTTTTCCACATTTTTAACCCATTGTCCTTTTAATGAATTATCATCATAACCAGTAGAGAATCTTGTACCTGATCTCGTGATATTAATCACTCTGTAATCATGCTCTTTAGCCGCTTCAATAACTGCTCCTAACCAATGTTCAGAATGTGAACTACCTACTAAAGCGATTGTTGCTTTGTAGTCCTTTTTCTTACCATAAGTACCAATTTTTAAATCTGATTTTTTTAAACCTTGATTAGAATCGTCTATGTGTGATTGTGGCAAATCATCAAACACATTGGCGAATTCAGGCTTAGGATCATTTTCTTTAATTTTTTGTTTTGAAGTTGCAGCTAATGCTCCTGGATAATCTTTCGATGCTAGCGCTTTGTCGTCAGACATTTTTACATAGGCATTATGAGAAACTAAACCAACGATTAGAATAATATTAGCTAGTGCAATGATACCAATTCTCTTGAATGCTACTTTATTTAATTCTGCACTTCTAATTGGTGTTTCAATATATTTTGTCGTAATGAATGAAAGTGCAATAGATAATGCAATAATGAGCACCCCTGAAATAATACCTGGTGTTTCTGAAATATTGTATTTGTAGAATGATAGTAATACCCAGTGCCATAAGTAAATTCCGAATGAAACCCCACCAAGTTTAATCATGATCGGCATAGATAAGAAGTTCTTAACACCGTATTTAGTATCTTTATTACCTGATAAAATAATCAGTAATGCACAAGTCATTGGCCATAAAGCGATATAACCAGGAAACATCGTTGATACATCAAATATTGCTCCTGTTAAAATTAACCCTATAAGACCAATCCATCCAATAATTTCAGCTGTTAAATTACTAATTTTAATTCTGCTTAAGTTAATACAAAGTAAACCACCTAATGCAAATTCCCACACTCTTGTAAACGTAATAAAATATGCTAAAGGTTGATTTACAGCAGTTAAATAAACTGAGTATGCAAATGACACAACAAATATAAAACCAAGTATGTAATTGACTAACTTTTTGCCATTTGATAAATCATATCTTTTTATTAGGAACAATACACCTGTAAATAATAAGAACCAAATGATATAGAATTGCCCTTGAATAGACATTGCCCAATAATGTTCAAGTGGACTTTTCATTTGCTGTGCATCTAAATAATCAGTATTACTCAATGCCAATTGCCAGTTTTGATAATAGAACATAGATGAAACGACTTCTTTCATTGTCTTATCAAAAATGGTTGATGGTAAGAAGAATATGCTTAATACCAATATGACTAATATAATGATAAATGCTAGTGGAAATAACCGCTTCATTAATTTAGATATGTATGGCCAAAACTTAAATTCTCCAGTTTTATTGATTGTAGATATAATAGATGTTGTAATCAAGAAGCCAGATACAACAAAGAAAACATCTACCCCACCAGATACTTTACCAAACCAAATGTGGTAAATAGCGACTAATAAAGCCGCAATAATTCTTAAACCTTCAATTTCAGGTCTAAATTTTCTTTCTATATCAATCATATTTTTATTCATTTTTAAACTCCATCTTATATTAGTGTGATATGCAATTATAAATTATATCAAACAATTAACCGATGTAAAGTATGCGTAACAAATATTTAATTAGTGTAAATATTGATTTTAATTATAAATTCATCTACATAATACAAAAAACTACTAACAACATTTTACAGTTGTTAGTAGTTTTTGAAATTTTATAATATTTAATGAGATATTTTTTTACTTTTATTTCTGATATTTCTTAAGTTCATTTTTGTCTTTAGTTTCAGTAGCTTAAATTTATAAGAACGATAAGCTTTTTTATCAATTTGCATATCTAAATTACTTGCCACTTCTTTAAATCTTTCATAATTGTAATTCGCAGCAATTGTTAATACGAGCTCTTTCAAGTCTATCACACTATTCGTTTGAAGTTGTTGAACGACTATTAAATACTTTATCGCTGAATCAATAACATGATTTAAGTTCTCTACTTTCATAAAATTATTTCGAATTAAAAAGTATATGATGAGATAATCCATTCTATAACTATAGTAGTTACTCACTTTTTCTTTTAAACCATTTAAAATGTCCATTGTTCTTTTTCTAACTTCAATGGCATCATTTAAATATTTTTCAATATTTTTGTAACTTGTCGCTACTATAGAATCTTCAATGCCTATGTTATATAAGTAAGCTGGATCATCTAATATTGTAATACGACTCTTTGACCAAGCTTTTAAATTAAAGGTATGCTCTTCACAAAAAGTAATATCTTCATCAAATCTAATATTTTCTAATATCTCACGTTTATACAATTTACCATAAGGACCTATAGACTGCGTAACTTCTGGTGTTAAGTTTAATGTCGTATGATCCACAGCTTTTAAATCATTGTAAGTTTGAATCGGCCTAATCTGATCACCAATTAAATGAGAAACTTTACCGACAACGATATCTGTATCATTTCTTTTTATCGCATCAATCATCTTGTCGATAATACCTTCACCTAATTTATCATCTGCATCACAAAACATAATATATTTACCTTTTGCGATACTAATGCCTTCATTTCTCGTTGCCGCAGCACCTTTATTTTCTCGATTTACAAGTACAATATTAGGATTATTAATTTTGCTAATTACATCTGCACTATTATCTTTAGATCCATCATTAATACAAATGATTTCATGCTCATAATGACTTTTAATTGATTCAATGGTTTGCTCTATTGTTTTTTCTGCATTATAAATAGGGATGATAACACTTACTTCCATATTGTTAAGCTCCTTTGTTTATAAAATCAACTAACTTTTGAGTTGCATCAAAGTTTGTATACTGATGCCACATTGGTTTAATTTTATTATTCATTTTATTCAGATTCACAAGTTTATAAAGTGTTGCTAAATCATAAGCTTTGTTCTCTTTCGTCATTTCATAATAGTATTGATTGAGTCCTCTCATTTCATCATACTTTGCTTCATCATAACTATAGAAAATAATCGTCTTATTTAATAGTGCGGCTTCAATACTTAATGAACTATAATCTGTAATGATGATTTCTGCCATTTCAATTAGATCTTGTATATCTCTCGGATCTGAATCATGTGAAGTAATGCTTGGATGTAATTTAGTCACAAGTTCGTATTCAGGGCACATCTTTTCAAATTTCTGTTTATCTATCGTATGAATTTCATTTGTATAGTCTCGATAAGTAGGAACATATAAAGCTATTTTTTTAGTTTTATTAGGGTACTCATGTTTATCTTTATATTGGTCTAATCTTGGTAATCCAAATGGTAATATTTGATTGGGTTTGGCATCTAAACTTTTAATAAAGACGTCTTTCATAATATCTGAACTTACTAAATAATAATCTGTAAAATGATAAACTGATAAATAATTTTTTATGAGTTGTTTATGCTCAAGATTAATACTTTTATCTTCTAATCCAAATTTCTTCAAGGCACCGGCAGCATGCCAAGTTTGAATAACTTTTTGTTCTGGTGTTTTGCTGATACTGCCTAATAATAAATAATATGTATCGATAATGATTATTTTACTACTTTTAATTGCTTTTAACTGTTGCAAGACATATTTATTACTTAAATTAATCACTTTATCTACTTCTAAATCATTCAAAAAATTAATCCACTTTGGATGTGCAATAACTGTAATATGATATTGTTCTTTATTTAACGCTTCGATAATAGGTAACACATCTTCTTTAAAAGTCATAAATACCACGACATTTTTACGTTTCACATTACTTTTAAATAATTTATTAAATACAAAAATTATAGAAAGATAGACTTGTTTAATTATGTTTCTTACCACATTGACACTTCCTTACGTAAAATTTACTAAAGTTAAAAAATTGACCATGAGAAGCTCTAAATTGAGATAAAGGCTGAGACAATCATCGATGTCTCAGCCTTATCATTTATTAATCATTTTAAATAAAGTCAGCAAATCTTTGTCTAAATCTAACATGCAATATTGCACCTACTACAAAGAATAACACTGTCACGCATATATTATAAAGTAATAATTGCCAATGATCTATGAAGTACCAATTATCATATAATATTGCCGCTCTGTAACCTTCTGCAAAAAAGAAAACTGGATTTAATTTCATTATCATTTCAATCACTGAACCTTTATCAGGTACCCAAAGAATTGGCGACATGTAAAATAGCATTCTCAAAATAGCTTGCATTGCCATTTGTGTATCTCGAATAATAACACCTAAAGTGGACGTTAATAATGAAACTGAAAATGCAAATAAATAAACTAAAGGTAAATATATAAATAATTGTAAAATATAAATCGAAGGTATAATACCAGTTGGTATACATAATAAAATAATAACTAAAACTAAAATAATATGACCATAAAATCTACTTGTTAAAACATAAGCAGGTATTGCTGACAACGGAAAATTCATCTTTGCAACTTGATTAAACTTAGTGCCTATTGACTTAGTCCCTTCAAGTATACCTTGGTTTACAAAGAACCACATACTAATACCGACTAATAAATATAAGATAAACGGTACACCATTTATCGGAGCATTCTGACGTATACCAAAACCAAATGCAAACCAATATACAAATATTTGTAGTATAGGATTAATAAGCTCCCAAGCTAATCCTAAATAATTATCATGATTCGAAATTTTTAATTGGAATTGTGCTAATCTTTGAATCAAATAAAAGTTTTTGACGTGCTCTTTTATTACTGTAAAAACAGCATGCATGAATATCACTCTCTCGCTAAGACATTTATAACTTAATCTTTAATATAGCATCAAATGAGCATAGATGATATATTAAACTTTAGGTTAATCTCGTAATTATAGAACATATATAATTTACATGATTCTAACAGAATTTACAATAAATTTACTAAACTCATAAAATAATGCATAATAGAACTGTTAATAATTATAAGGAATGAAGTACATATGAAAGAATCAGTTATCATTAATAATCTAACAAAAGAATATAAAATTTTCCGTAGTAATAAAGATAGATTAAAAGATGTGTTTTTACCAAAGCATCAATCACAAAGATTTTTAGCGCTGAATGATATATCATTCACTGCATACGAAGGCGATATTATCGGTTTAGTAGGTATTAACGGATCAGGAAAATCAACATTAAGTAATATTATCGGTGGCTCACTACAACCAACAGGCGGTATAATCGAACGCCACGGCGATGTTAACGTTATTGCAATTAACTCTGGTTTAAACACTCAATTAAACGGTATAGATAATATCGAATACAAGATGTTATTACTTGGTTTCTCTAAAAAACAAATTAAAGAACTTACACCTCAAATTATAGAATTCTCTGAATTAGGTGAATTTATATATCAACCTGTTAAGAAATATTCAAGCGGTATGAAATCTAAATTAGGTTTCGCAATCAATGTAACCGTTGATCCTGATATTCTTGTTATTGATGAAGCATTATCTGTTGGTGACCAAACATTCACTAAGAAAAGTTTAGACAAAATGAATCAATTTAAAGAAGCTGGCAAGACTATTTTCTTTGTCAGTCACAATATAGGTCAAGTTAAAGATTTTTGTACAAAAATAGCTTGGATTGAAGGCGGCATACTAAAAGATTTTGGTTCTACTGAAGATGTACTTCCAAAATACCAAGCATTCTTAAAAGAGTTCAACAAAAAGTCAGCAAACGATAAAAAAGCTTTTAAAGACGAGTTAGATGCTACACGTTTTTATTTTAAATAACCAAAAGCACGTCACCTCCTATAATGAAGGTGACGTGCTTTTTTATTCTACTCTATAGTTTCCTCTAATCATTGAGTTAATAGAATTTCTTCCAATTATAAATCTAGAAAGTGGTAAAAATGAAAGAACAACTGCTAAACCGACACTTAACGATAATGCAAAGATATACGTTGCAATATTATACATAAAGAATTGATCTATAAAATGAAATGTATATTTTGCCATGTAATAGACCATAATTTTATGTGTTAAGTATATAAAGAATGATATTTCTCCTATAAAATATAAAAAGCTAATATTAAATTTAGACAGCTTTTTAGAAATGACTAATATAAATATAAACGCTAATGAAGAATATAATAAAATGTCATAGCGATTAGATTGAACGACTATTACATCATTTTGATAAATTGAATAAATAACTAAAAGTGTTACGGCAGCTAAACTTCCTACTAACCACATAAACTTCTTCTCCACAAACGTTAGAACTTCATTGTAGTACCTACCTAAGTAATAACCAAATACAAAATAGAATAACCAATAAAGAATATTCGTTCTATGGAATAACGGGTAAAATTCATTCCACCAATTCGTATACGCATCATTATCATACATTAAATATGAGTGCGCCAGACTGATTACAAAGCTGATGACCAGCATAACAACTGGATTTGCTTTGCTTAATGCTTTATGGAAGATTAAATGTAGAATATAAAATTGGAATATGACAACGACAAACCAACCATACCAATTCCCAATTAATAAATTTTCTTTAAACAACTGCCAAAATGTTTCTTCATTTCCATCAACTTTATACTTTGTATACACATAAAATGTTCCAATTGAAAAATATGGAATCATAATATATTTAAAGCGTTTGACTAGAAAATTTTTCGGTAATTTATCTTTATAAACCATAGAAATCAACGATTCTGACAAAATAATAAAGCACGGCGTCGCAAACAAAATTAATATTTGAAATGTTAATACAACCATGCGATTATGATCTTGCAATTCTATGTCTCTCAAGTAATTTGATAATATATGCACTGCTACTATAATTAAGCAAAATATTGCCCTAGCATAAGTAATTTCATGTTTTCTATTCATAAGTACTCCAACTCACAATTTTTTGTCACTTATGAAGATTACATGATTTTAAATTAATTGTAAAATAATTATATAATCTGTTTATAATTAAACTTTTGTTAGAGATAAATTAAGTACGTACTTTATTGCTTTTCAATCATAATCTTTACCATCCCTTGTGCATTGATACATTTAATCTTATTATCCTGCAAAGATTTTTCTAATGTTTCATCTATATAAATTGGATTTTTGTATCTTACAGTAAAATGTTGCCACTCCACTTCTTCTAACAACCATTCACATACAAGTTGCCCTGGTACAATTTCTTGATGAATCGAATTTGAATCATGAATAATAGATAAATATTGATTAACAAGACTAATATCAAATTTCATACTATACCTCACTTTCCAACGAATGTTTGGTTGAGCCTAGTGTATATGTCATCTCCGCTTTTAATCGTTAAACTAAATTCGTAAATCGTAAACGACTTCACTTTTTTTATTTTCTCATTTTTTAATTTTGCTTTATAAATTGTATCAACATCTAATGCTTTAAACTGTTCAACTGAGGTTTCTTTTAAGTAAATCTCTTTTTCTAAAAAACGTTCAAACAATGAAAATTTTGGCCATATACTTGCTAAATACAATACTGGTACAGAAGATGCATTCTTTTTTATAGTAAGTGTCTGTTTATATGCTTCAACCTCTTCTTTGTTGAAAATAACCTCAATTATTTCGATGCCATCTTCTAAATAATGTTGCATGTCCCATGCCTCCTCCTATTCCCATTGTTGCTATCGATGTCTCAATATCTTTCATATGATATAAACGTGTAACGAGGCTTGCACCACTAGCTCCATATGGATGTCCAATAGCTAATGCGCCACCATACAAATTAAATTTATCGTCGGGAATATTTAACATTTCTTTTGAAGCAAGCACTTGAGAACTAAATGCTTCATTAAATTCAACACAATCAATTTCTTTCATTGTTAGTTGTGAATTTTTCAATACACTTTCTACAGCAGGTACTGGTCCTATACCTAGTAATCTTGGATCAACACCTTTTACAGAACTATCGATAAATTCCAATCCTTCATGATAACCTAAAGCAGTCGCTTTTTCTTTACTCATAATTAAAAGTAAAACCGCACCGTCATTTTTCATACAACTATTACCTACTGTTACAGTTCCATCTTTAATAAGTGGTTTTAAACGTGATAACGTTCTTAAAGTTAATTTAGGTTTAACGCCTTCGTCATGTTGGATCCATTCATTCCCTACTTTAATCGGATAAATTTCATTTGATAAATAACCTTTTTCCATAGCTTTTATTGTCTTTTGATGGCTATTGTATGCAAATTCGTCCTGACTTTCTTTAGAGATTTGATAGACTTGTGCAACATTTTCAGCCGCTTCAATCATTGAAGGATCTTCTCCATCAGGTGCAAATGAAGCGCGCTCAAAAAATTCAGGTGCGTCATAAACTGATTGTGGTCTCTTGATTTTCCAAGGTGCTCTACTTGTACTTTCAACACCACCAGCAATATAAACTTCACCAGCACCTGCTTGGATCATTCTACAAGCATACGTTACCGCTTCTAATCCTGCACCACATTGCCTATCTATTGTGACACCAGGAATATCAATTGATACACCAGCTTCTAGCAATGACTTTCTAGCAATGTTCCCTCCATTACCTACTATGTTTCCTAAAACAACATCACTTAAATGTTCAAGTGCTTCAGCATGATCAGCAAATAAATATTCATATAAAGGTTTCAAGAGCATTTCAGGTTCTAAGTGTTTAAATACCCCACCATATTTACCAAATGGCGTTCGTTTTGCAGCTACAATAACTGGTTCCATGCTTCTCCTCCTAATTCATAAATAGATTTCATCTTATATCTCGCTATCTTCCCACTAAATGTATATTTCATCTTTTTAACCCGTATCATCTGAGATGGTATTTCATAGCGACTTAATCCACATGCTAATAAATACTTTTTCATGCTTAAATATTGCAAATAATCCTTACCTTTATATAATAAAATTGCTATTTCACCAAATTTATTATGTTGCTTACTTATAATAATTGCTTCATCAATAATATCTAGATTTAATAGTTTTTGCTCAATAATCTCTGGATACACGTTTTTACCACCAATTATTAAACGGTCACTTTCTCGTCCAAATAATCGTAGTTCTTGGTCTGCAGAAATTGATGCCCAATCACCTATTTTAATCCACTCATCATGGACTTCTTCATTCAAATAACCACTAAATGTCATGTCACTTTTGACATATAATTTACCTATATCATTTTCATCTTTGTCTTTAATTTGAACTTGAACAGATGGAAATAGTTTACCTACAGATTCTGAATCAGCTTGTCCATTGATATTGTAGCTTATAAAACTCGCTTCAGAGCTACCAAAGAATTCAATTAAATCAATATAAGGATACTTATGCTTAAATTTTTCAAATATTTGAGTAGATAATTTTGCACCTGATGAAAAAATACTTGTAACACTCATTAAATGAACGTTATGATTCAATAAACTATATAGCATTGTAGGTACTATAAACATCGTTTGATTTTCACTAAATTTATTGATTAATTTATTAAGTACTTGAGTATTAAATTTCTTTTGCCCAATAAACGTTCTACCTTTACATAATGTATAAATCATAGCGTATAGTGTTAAAGAATGTGCATGTGGACCAGGTGCTATAATAATGTCTGTATAACCCTTAAGTAAGCCTTCATTATATTTAAATGATTGAATCCAAGATTGATGATTTCTCATATAAGCTTTAGGTATGCCTGTCGTCCCAGAAGTAAATCCAATATGTAAAATATCTCGTGGTAATGATGTATTACTTTCTATTTTTCGATACGTAACTTTACTACTGTCATCTACTAATAATGGAATATGATATAGCGTTAACATTTCATTCGTTTTCTCTTCAGATATATAAGGATCTAGGACACATGGTATGAGTTCACACTTTAAAGCTGCAATATACCATTTTATAAACTGAATGGGGTTTTTCATCGTAATACCAATCATAATATTCTTTGGATATTGTATTAACGCTGTGGCAATTTTTTCAGATTCTATCATTAAATCGTTATAAGATATATGCATCTCATCAATATACATTGCAATTTTATCTTCATTTGTTATTAATTGTTGATTTATGAGTTCCAGTACTCGCATTACAAAGTCACCTACTTTTATTGTTACCTCCATCATAACATTTAGTTAACAATTAAATAGCTAAAAATCCTCATAAAATAAAACACCTTAATGTTAAATTTCAACATTAAGGTGTTACTATTTATCTATTCTTCATATAATCATATTTATTCTTTTTAGGTGTACATGATTTTTGAAATTGAACTTCTTTTAAAAACATTGGAATTTTAAGTGCTCTATTCACACGTTTCAAATCAGTTATAATTCTATATAACCATTCTAAATTAAGTTTAATAAACACTTTTGGTGCACGCTTAACATTTCCACTTATAACATCAAACGAGCCACCCACACCCATCATTACCGTGTGTTCAAAATGATGACGGTTATAATAAATCCAATCTTCTTGTTTAGGAAAACCCATTGCCGCAAAAATAAAGTCTGGATTAAATTTCTTAATTTTCTTAGTTACTTTATAATCTAGTACATGTTTATATCCATGTTTATGATCAAACGTAATATTAGGGTATTGTTCTTCTAGAATTTTACGAGTCGCTTTAACGCCTTCTTTAGAAGATCCTAATAAGAATACTCTCTTGCTACTTGCGTTTGCAATATTCAACATTTCTTCCATTAACTCTATTCCCGGAACACGTTCTTTTAATGGTGTATTTAAATATTTAGCTGCTTTAACTATACCAATTCCATCTGGTACAATGTAATCTGCATGTTTAATACGTCGTTGATAGTGATTATTACTATAAGCATAATGTGCAATTTCAGGATTAGCTGTTACAATAAATAAATTATCATTCGTTTCCTGATTTACAAAATATTTAATACGTTCTACCATTTCATTTGCCGTCAGGTTTGCAAATGGCAAACCTAGAACATTAACGGTTGGAGGCTTAATCACATCATACGAATTCTCTCTATTTAATTCTATTTGTTCACTAATACTATTTAAATCTTTTTCTAGTACTTTTGCCATTTGTCTCACCTCTCATTCTTCACTATAATTTACACCATTTCCATAAATTTTACAACAAATTTACATTCTATATTTGATAAGTAGTACACATAATTCATTTAAATTGTTGAATTTTACTTGTATAATCATATATGATGTATAATATGCAAAAATAGATATTTCAAAACACAATACGAATAGAAGGGTAAATATATAATATGAAAAGATTCGCAAAAATAGGTTTACTTTTGATGTCAATAGTACTCATGATTCTACCCGTAGTATTTGGACTCATGCTTTATCTTGAAACTAAAGGTGCAATTAATGATTCATTTCTTGATTCTAAAAAAAGCAAATCATCTTTAAGAGATAAACCAGTAGATCCTAGTTTAGATCATGTATCGGTATTATTTTTAGGTGTCGATGATAGTACATCAAGACGTGAAGGTGGTCAAAAGGCTAACCAATCTCGCACTGATGCTATGATTTATACAACTTTTAATAGAGATAAAAAACAAATACGTATGGTTAGTATTCCACGTGATACATTAAGTTATATACCAGCCGTAAAATATTATGATAAAATCACGCATGCTCATGCAATAGATGGGCCAGAAGGTTCAATGGAAAGTGTTGAAAGTACATTAAATGTTCCAGTAGATTACTATGCAAGAATTAATATGGAAGCTTTTGTTGAAGTTGTTGATGAACTTGGTGGTATTGAATATAACGTACCGTTTGATTTAAATGAGCCAAACACTGAAGATAAAGGTCGAATTAAAGTCAAAAAAGGTAAACGTAATTTATCCGGTGACGAAGCGCTTGCCGTTGTTCGTTCAAGAAAACAAGATTCAGATTTAGAACGTGGTAAACGTCAAATGGAAATGATTAAAGCCATTATCAAAAAAGCTCAAGAAACAAATTCAATTAATAAATTAGATGACTTAGTTAAAATCGTTGGTAAAAATGCGAAACACAATTTCTCATTTGAAGATATCCAAAACTTAGCAACGACTTATTCATCAAGTAAAGTAAAAATTAAAACCGAGCAAGTTACAGGAACTGATGCTAATTTTAATGGTGTCTACTTCTTCAATCCTGACTTAGATAATTTATTAGAACTGTCTAATAAACTTAGAAAAGACTTAAACTTGCCTAAGACTAAGAAAACAGAATTAATGAATTATTTGATGATTCAAGCATATGGAAATCTAACACCTTATATTGAAGTATCTAAGAAAAGTCTAAAGAGTGGAAACACATCTATTAATAGCGATTCAGCTGAAACAGTCGAACCTGCTATAGAGCCTGATACTGAAGAATCAACTCAGCAGCAAACTGAACAACCGTCTGAGCAGCCTGTAGAACAACCTATAGAACAAGCGCCATCACAAGAAGTACCTCAACAAGAAGTACCTCAACAAGAAGTACCTCAACAAACAACACCAGATCAAAGTGGTCAAGCACCGGATCAAAGCGCTCAACAACCTGGTCCAGAAGTTTACTAGGAAAGGAGGCAAATTATGATTCAACGTAAAACATATGAAAAATATGAACAAATCAATACAATGTTTGATGCACTTGAAAATCAAATTATTCATTCTGGAGATTTGTCTCACTTTAGACAAAATTTGTACTATGTTAATCACGAACATCATGAGAATTATGAAGCGTTATTACTATACTATAATCAAGCAAACAACGATCCAATTGTAGATGGCGCTTGTTACATCATTGCCATCCCAGAAATATTTAATGTTATCAATATCTTTGATAACCCCTTACCTTTTTCATGGGTATATACAGAAACAGGTTTAACAGAAGAAATGAAATCATTAAGTGTTCATTTACAATATCTAGTAGCAGCAGCACTAGAAACAAGCCAAATTCAAATATTTACACCGAGCGGATATACAATGGGTATGACAAATTGGAGTATTCACCAATTAAGATTATTCTGGCAATATACCGCAATCGTTAGAAGACAAGCAGTTCAAACAATATAAATTAAAAGCTGATCCATATAAAATGGTTCAGCTTTTTTGTGTGGACATGAATAATATGGAACTAATTGAGAATATGTAGCGTGAATGTTGCTAAATTGAGATGACTTGCAACATACGGAGCTTCTATGTTGCTTGTTCGGGATGTCTTGCAATATTCAGTCATCCTATGTTGCTAGTCAGCATCGTCTTGCAATATTCAGACCCTCAATGTTGCTAGTCAGCATCGTCTTGCAATATTCAGTCCTCCTATGTTGCTAGTCATGCCTCACTTGCAATGTTCAGACTTCCTATGTTGCTAGTCAGCATCGTCTTGCAATATTCAGACCCTCAATGTTGCTAGTCGGCATCGTCTTGCAATATTGGTGATGTCTATTTATCTTGTTTAGTCAGTCTTGATAAATACAACGCCTCTATTTATCTTGTTTCACTAGTCTTGATAAATACACCCCTATATTTACCAACTATTTATTATTTCTTGAGTTTTTAATTTACTACACCAATTAGAATAAACATAATGTATAATAAACTGAATCAAAACTATGGAGGTTTCACAATGATTAAAATTGCAGAAAGCCAAAAAGACATACAAGATGGGTTAAATATTAGAAAAACTGTATTCGTTGAAGAACAAGGTGTTTCTATAGACGCAGAGATAGATGAATTTGAAAATGTTTCTAAGCATGTTGTTCTATATCACAATGATAAACCAGCTGCAGTAGGTCGTTTTAGAAATTATAAAAATGACTATGCGAAAGTAGAGAGAGTTGCCGTTTTAAAACCTTATAGAGAATTTGGTTACGGTAAAGATGTGATGAATTTTATTAATCAAAAAGCTAGTGAATATGGATATAAAGGTACAGTACTTAATGGACAATCACACGCTAAAGGTTTCTATGAAAAATTAGGTTATAAAACTGAAGGTGAAGAATTCTTAGAAGAAAACATTCCTCACTATTTTATGAAATTAACTTTTTAGATAAATTATTAATATCTCAAATATTAAAGTTACATTACATTTCTAAAAAAGTTCATCTTTTAACATCAAAAAGCCTTATACTGATTATAAATAAATACCTATACAAAAGGAGATTGTTTATGGATAAAAAATTCTATTACAAAACACCCGCACTTGTAGCAATGACTTTAGCAGGTACTACCCTTGTATCACATCAAGTAAATGCAGAAGAACAAACCACAAACAAAGAAAATAAAAACATCATTGAACAACATGATAATGCTAGTCAGATTCAAGATGAACAAAAAGAATTAAAAAGCCAATCTTTAAACGTTTCAGGTACTAAAGAATATAAAGATCCATCTATAATTGATGAGCCTAACCAAAAAGTAGAAAATACAACTAATGAATCCGTACAGCCTATTTCTAATGAAGTAGAACAAGATACTGATGTAGCTTCTACTGAAGATAATTCTGAAGTTACGAATAACGACGAAGTTTCTGAAGATACTACTCAACCTACTTCTAACGAAGAAGACCAAAACACAGATGTAACTTCTACTGATGCTAACTCTGAAGTTACGAACAACGACGAAGTTTCTGAAGATACTACTCAATCTACTTCTAACGAAGAAGATCAAGATACTGATGTAGCTTCTACTGAAGATAATTCTGAAGTTACGAATAACGACG
>ERZ1023180.13-NODE-13-length-110363-cov-8.758902_pt1 | contig 110363 bp, 105 predicted proteins | sample MGYA00380436_ERZ1023180 | MGnify/ENA primary metagenome ERZ1023180 (study PRJEB33173, sample SAMEA4830337) | metagenome | study: EMG produced TPA metagenomics assembly of the PRJEB25223 data set... | reverse complement strand
TGAAACTTCTGTACTTTGCAATACTGGCATTTTACCATTCATTAACTTCTTAATATATTGATTAACCGGATTAATATTTCCATAGCGCACACCATTAATATAGCCATGTGCACCTGCACCGAAACCATAATATTCTTCATTTTTCCAATATACTTTATTATGAAGAGATTCATGTCCTTCTTTCGAGAAGTTAGAGATTTCATATTGATTAAGGATAGAGCCTGCTAATTTCTTTTTCAAATGTTGATACATTTCTTCACCTAAATCTTCATTAGGTAATTTTAAACGCCCTTTTCTATATAAATTGTAGAATTGCGTCTTTGGTTCAAGTATAAGTGCATAACTTGAAATATGATCTTCATCAAGTGATAGTGCTTTATTGAGTGAATCATCAAATTGTTCTATTGTTTGACCAGGTAAGTGAAACATAAGATCTAAACTTACAGAAGGGATTTTATGTTTTCTAGATAAAGTAACTGCTTTTTCAATATCGTCACTATGATGAGTTCTTCCTAATACTTTTAACAATTCATCATCAAATGTTTGAACACCTAATGATAATCTATTCACACCATATTGTTTGAGTAATTTTATTTTTGCTTCTGTTAATTCATCTGGATTAGCTTCAAAAGTATATTCTTTTGTAATCACAAATAAATCGTTAATCGCTTGAAGTAATCTTTCAAGTTGTGCTTCAGATAATGCTGTTGGTGTACCTCCACCTACAAATACTGTCTCAACTTCTTTATCTTTTCTCGTTGACATCTCTTTTATCAAACAATCTAAGTACTCATCTACCGGCTGATTAGCAATATAGAACTTATTAAAATCACAATAAGTACAAATTCTCACACAGAAAGGTATATGAATATATACACTTTTTGCCATATAAACGCTCCTTTAAAAATAGAAACAGCTACATATTATGCAGCTGTTTCAAAATTATTCTTCATCCATTTTAAGCACGGCTAAGAATGCATCTTGTGGAATTTCCACATTACCTACTGATTTCATCTTAGCTTTACCTGCTTTTTGTTTTTCAAGTAACTTACGTTTACGGCTAATATCTCCACCGTAACATTTTGCTAAAACATTTTTACCCATAGATTTAATGTTTGTTCGAGCTACTATTTTATTACCAATTGCTGCTTGAACTGGTACTTCAAATTGTTGTCTAGGGATTAATGTTTTTAATTTATCTACTATTGCTTTACCTCTATCGTATGCAAACTCTTTATGGACGATAAAGCTTAATGCATCCACTTTATCTCCATTTAATAAAATATCCATTTTTACAAGTTTACTTTCTTGATACCCGATTAATTCATAATCAAATGATGCATAACCTTTCGTATTCGATTTCAACTGATCAAAGAAATCAAATACGACTTCAGATAATGGAATTTCATAAATAATATTTACACGAATATCATCTAAATAATCCATCGTCTTAAAGTTACCACGTTTTTTCTGACAGAGTTCCATTACAGCACCAACATAATCATTCGGAACCATCATTGTTGCTTTAACATATGGTTCATAAATTCTGTTGATTTTTTGTGGGTCTGGAAATTGTGACGGGTTATCAATTTGTAATTTTTCGCCATCTGTTAATTCACATTCATAAATAACTGATGGTGCAGTCGCAATAAGTTCAATATTAAATTCTCTTTCAATTCTTTCTTGAATAATTTCCATGTGTAGTAAACCTAAGAAGCCTGTTCTGAAACCAAAGCCTAATGCTTGAGAAGTTTCAGCTTCAAATTCTAAAGATGCATCATTAAGTTGAAGCTTTTCAAGCGCTTCTCTCAAATCGTTATATTTACTATTATCAATTGGATATAATCCACAGAATACCATTGGATTCATCTTTTTATACCCTTTTAAAGGTTTCTCAGCAGGTCTGTCAGCTAAAGTGATTGTATCACCGACATTGGAATCTCCAACATTTTTAATTGAAGCTACAATGTATCCTACATCTCCGACAGATAACGTATCAACTGGAAGTTGTTTCGGTGTATTAATACCAACTTCAGTAACTTCAAATGTCTTACCTGTAGACATCATTTGAATTTTGTCTCCAGCTTTAACTGAACCTTCAACAACACGTATAGAAGAAATTACACCTCTATAAGCATCAAAAGAAGAATCAAAAATAAGCGCTTGTAGTGGGTTGTCTGGATCACCTTCTGGAGGTGGTACCATTTCTACAATTTTCTCTAATATGTCTTCAATTCCAATATTAGATTTAGCACTTGCGAGTACTGCATCACTTGCATCTAAACCAATAACGTCTTCAATTTCTTGTTTAACACGCTCAGGTTCAGCTGCGGGTAAATCAATTTTATTTACGACAGGTATTAATTCTAAGTCATTATCTAATGCTAAATAAACGTTCGCTAACGTTTGTGCTTCGATACCTTGTGCAGCATCTACAACTAAAATCGCACCTTCACATGCTGCAAGTGATCTTGAAACTTCATATGTAAAATCGACATGCCCCGGTGTATCAATTAAGTGTAAGATATATGTTTCCCCATCTTTAGCAGTATAATTTAATCGAACAGCATTAAGCTTTATTGTTATACCACGTTCTCTTTCAAGATCCATAGAATCTAATAATTGTTCTTTCATATCACGTGATTCTACACTTTTAGTATTTTCCAAAATTCTATCAGCTAACGTAGATTTACCATGGTCAATATGAGCAATGATAGAAAAGTTTCTAATTTTATTTTGGCGCTCTAGGCGTTTAGTTCTGTCCATTTGAACTCCAACTTTCTCGTTAATTTTACATGTATTAAATGTAAGTCGCATCTTTGATATGATACCGTCTTTATGAAATAAATGCAAACGTATTATCAAACTATCAATAAAGTGTTATGCTTTATAAGGAATGTGTAAATAATCATTGCACTTATGCCCTACATTTGATAAAATATTTTTTGTTGCAATCAAAAATTCTTTGATCACGGACAACATTTTTAGGAGGTGACTCTCATGCCAAACATTAAATCTGCTATTAAACGTGTTTCTGTTACAGAAAAGAAAGACGCTGCAAACATTTCACAAAAAAATGATATGCGTTCAGCTGTTAAAGCTGCTAAAACTGCAATCGAAAACAATGCTGAAAACAAAGCTGAATTAGTTTCATTAGCTGTTAAGAAAGTTGATAAAGCTTCTAAAAACAATCTAATTCATTCAAATAAAGCTGATAGAATTAAATCAAGCTTAATGTCAAAAGCTAACTAATTATGTGAGAGCGTGACACAGAACATTCTGTGTCACGCCCTTTTTTTGTGGAATGAAATTTCAAACTCAAGCTTTATATTTTTAAAATGAAAAGTTCTAGTATGAGCACTTTATCCATATATGAAGATTTCAATTGGTAATCTGTATCAGCACAAATATCGATAGTTGCTAATAATCGATCAAGTGATAGCTTTCTCGTAATACGAAGTGCCAGTTTAACCCTATATGGGTGTACACCAATCGTTTTAGCAATTTGTTGTTCGCTATAATGTTTACCAGCAAGAATTTTACATTGATAATACAAGCGATAATTACTTGTGATTAACGCTAAAAGCTTAATCGGCTCTTCTTTCATATTGATTAAGTCTTTCAGTAAATTAATAGACTTTTCTTTTTGACCTTTTTGAATATATTCCGTTAACAAAAATACATTCTGTTCTAGAGAACGACTCACAATTTCTTTAACGTCTTGTTTATTAATAACCGCTTCATCGCCAATAAATAACACTAATTTATCTAATTCTGCTTTAATAATGTTAAATTGAATACCTGTTAGTTCTAAAAATTCTATTAAAGCATCCTCTTTAATATCTTTATATTGATCATGCAAATAAGATTTAATCCACTGTTTAATTTCTTGTTCGGTCATTTGGTCAATTTTATTAAGTCTTGCATTCTTCTTAACTGTTTTAACGAGTTTCTTTCTTTCATCCAATTTCTCATTAAACACATCAAATACGACTAACGTTTCACCATCATACTGTTCAATAAATTGAATTAATTGATCGGTATTTTGATTGATTTGAGTACTAACTTTTTCTCCTGTAAAAAGGTAAGCATTCTTAATATGTACGACTTTTTTGTCTGAGAGGAATGGTAAAGTTAATGATTCTTCTATCGCACTTGAAATAGGTGTTTCATATAAATCAAATTTAACATAATTAAAATCGTCTCTTTCTCCAGCTAAATATTGATTTATAATTTCGTCAGATTTTTTCTCGATAAGTGCATTTACTGCACCATAATTCAATACAATATTGTCTTCCAAAATAAGTCTCCCTCTCTTATAAAGTTCTAATTAAGTATAGCATTTTTAAGTTTAATATCATATAATGAAAGTAAGTATAGGAGGGAGTCATATGAACAGATTTGAAGGTGAAAATACTCAAGGGCGTAACAATGATGTTAAAGACTCTGGATTTGGATTTATAATTGGTTTCGTATTCTTAGCAGCAATTTATATTATTGCACAAGTATTCAGTCTACTACCAAACTAATATATCAAATCCATTTATATAAAGCTTACAAACGACTACTGTCGATTGTAAGCTTTTTTATTATGTTCTTGTAGTCCATTTGTCATAATCATATTGTCTTTATTGATTTCAAATTGTACCATTCCGTAATCTTGTGTATTGAACACTTTACAATCGCTTTGTTTAAGTTTATTTACAATGGCTTCTTTTGGTAGCCCATGCCTATTATGTCGACCAGAACTTATGACACAAAAATGTGGCTTTGCTTTTAATAAAAAGCTATCACTTGTACTTGTCAAACTACCATGGTGTGCTACTTTTAAAATATCATAATGCCCTTTAAGTTGACTCAAAATACTATTCTCTACTTTTTCTGTTGCATCACCTGTTGTTAATATCGTTCTGCCAAACATTGTGATTTCAGTAACGATTGATGTATCATTCTTATCTTCATAATTCAGACTATTTTGGTTGAAAAACTTATATGTCGATTCTCCAATCTTTAATTCACTCAAATTTGTGCTATCTACAATTTCTGTGTTTGTTTCTTTAACCTCTTCTAACAAATGTTTTAATTCACGATTGTCCCAAGTCTTCTTATTAATAATTAAATGTTTGATTGATACTTGTTTACTCAAAGTAGCTAATTCACCCATATGATCTGCATGTGGATGTGTAATGATTAAATAATCAATCTTTTGAAATCCCTTTTCTTTAAGTTCGGGCACGATTATTGAATCTGTATAATTTGATATCTTACTTCTAGTTTGCCATGGTTTCTTTTTCAATTTATCTTTACCACCAGTATCGATCATCACAATTTGATTTACATCATGGTGATAAGCAATCATTGCATCTCCTTGACCAATATCAAGAAATTTAAAAATAACCTCATTATGATTAAAATGGTATGTGATTGCAATGACTAACAATGTGAAAAGGAGTAATGATTTTATATATTTCTTTTTAAGAAATAACATTAAGACTAGCACTACAACAATGAGGACGATTAAATATATCCATTCGGATAGATTTCTTACGACTAACTCATTTATAGGGATGTGACTCATAACATCTATTAATTTAAAAGTTTGATTCATACAAATTTCTATTAACATCATAAATAAATTAGGAACTTTACCAAAAGTGGCAAATATCAACATGAATAACATCACAAGTGGAAAAATAATTAATTCAAAAAGTGGAATAAAAAGAAAGTTTGTGATAAACCCTAGCCATTGAAAAGCATTAAAGTGAATCAGTAATATGACAAATGAAGATAATTGAGATACGACATTAATTGTAATGATTTTGTGGATTGTATTGAAAGATTTTATAAGTGGTACACATAAAATGATAAACGTGGAGACGATATAGGATAATTGGAAACCAATATCGAAAATAATATGGGGATTATAAATTGTATAAACAATAAAAGTGATAGACAGTATTTGTAAAGCGTCTATTTTTATGACTTTATTCAAAATCATATAAACCATTACTACTCCTACTGCTCTAAGAACACTCGGACTTAAACCAGTTAAAACAGCATATATAGGTAATAAAATAAATATCATATTCTCGGCATGATGATATTTGATGTTCATCCTAAGTAATAATTTAAATAAAAATATATTTAACAAAGCGACATGCGATCCACTTACAGCATATAAATGATATATACCTAATTTTTTAAGTTGATCTATTCTTTCTTCATTTAAATAACTTGTATCACCTAACGTGAGCGCAATAATATCGTTAACACCATCTATATCAAGTTGTTTCATCTCATGAATTAAATTCGTTCGATATAGTTGAATACGTTCAATCATATTTAATGGTCGATTCGAACAAGTATTTAAAAATAAGTTTTCTATCTTAATAACACCTTTAATATCATGATTTTGCAAAAACTCAAAGTATTGAAATTTTAATGCGTTAGTATTAGGCAAAGTTGAATTAACAGAGTAAGTAATACGACAATTTTTTAAATAAGGCATTTGCTTCAAAAGTTTAAGCTTTTCTTTTTCATTTTTAATCGTATAAAATGCTTTAAACGTTTGATTATGGATTTGTCCTTCAGCTTGAAAGCCATCTCCATCAAGCGTTAACTTATCTCCAAACTGAATAACTTCAGTATAATTTTCATGATTTTTTGAAACGTTAAATGATTCGTAATATTGCAATGGATCATTCGGATAAATTAAGTAACCTATAATAGAAAATATAAAGCTCATCATCAAAATTTTTAATGATTGCCATTTAATATAGCAACTTATAACTAAGATAATGAGCATGAATATACTTACATAAGGATGTAAAAAGAAAATTAAACCAGACAATAAATAAAGTGCAAAATAAAACCACATCTTAAATATTAGTCCTTACTTCAAATATTTAATAATGTCTTCTGGATGGAAATTAATTTTTTCGTAGTGTACACCAGACTGTTCTAACAGTTGTATTGCATATGTATGATTATGATAATCGTCAGCATAATAAATTTGTTTAATACCAGCTTGTATAATTGATTTCGTACAGTTTAGACAAGGGAAATGTGTAACATAAATAGTTGCACCTTCAGAGGAAACACCTAACTTAGCACATTGTATAATCGCATTCATCTCAGCATGAATAGTTCTTATACAATGACCGTCCACTACAAGGCAGCCATTATCTATACAATGTTCTTCTCCTGAAACAGACCCATTATATCCACCAGCAATCACTCTATTATCTTTAACGATTGTTGCACCGACAGATAATCTTTCACATGTTGACCTTAATGATAATAGATGACTTTGAGCCATAAAGTATTCTTTCCATTCAATTCTATCCATTACACATCGACCTACCTTTCATATATTCTTATTGTAAAATTTAACAAGTATAAATGCAATTCAATTTAAAACGATAAAATCTTTTAAACTTTCAACTGTTTTATCTCCGAATCCTTTTACCTTTTTTAAATCATCCACAGTTTTAAATTCTCCATTTGTTTCTCTATATTGAAGAATGGCATCTGCTTTACTCGGACCGATACCGGGTAACTTTTCAATTTCCGATTTATCTCCTGTATTAATATTGACTTCTACTTTATCATTTGTAGATTGGTTTGTATTAACACTAGGCACATGTTCGCCGTTTATTGGAACATATATATACATTTGATCTTTAAGTCTTTCTGATAAATTGATTTTAGACAAATCTGCATTATGCTTTGTTTGAGCTTTCTTTAATACATCATGCACGCGTTCCTTTGAAGACATTGTATATGTATTTGGAAAATTAACAGCTCCTTTCACATCTACTACTACGTTTCTATTAACATCTTTAGTAGATTTAGATTCATCTATCTTATCAACATCCTTCTCTTCTGAAGACCTTAGTTTAACTTCATTTGATGTATCTTGTTGATGAATGATAGCTTCATTATCATCATTACCAGTGAAAAGGCTATTACAAATGAAAAATAATACAACAATCATGATGATAGCAAGTTGGTAATTTTCTATTAACCAATCCTTACTTTTATGAATATATTTCAAAAAAACACCTCCTACATAATTAAACGTAGGAAGTGTTCTAAATTACTTTCGTGCAACTATAAAATGTCTATCGCCATTTTCATTAAATTGATCAATATTGAAATCAGTAAATACACTTTCAACTTTAAATCCAGCAAAATCTAAAAGTTGTTTATAAAGGTCGATTTCATATGTGACTTGATAATGTTCTTCATCGAATCGTTCATAAAGTCTATCTTCTCTTTCGATGAAAAATGACATTTGATGATATACACTGTTAGGTTCTTCACCAGCAATTGCTTGCCACGCTAAAGTTAATTGTTCTGTTTCATCAATATAGTTACGGTTATTAAATTGGTGATTCATCTTATATAGTGAGTGCACATCAAATATAAGTAATCCACCATCATTTAAAAATTGATTAACATAGTTAAATACTTGAAGAACTTCTTCAGGGTCTGTTATATAGTTCAAGCTGTCACAAAAGATGGTAATTACATTGTAACTTTGAGGTAAGTCCAAATCTCTCATATCTTGGCAATACCAATTAATATTAGGATTACGACTTTCAGCTACTTCTAACATCTCTTCACTTAAATCAAGACCACTTACGCGACCATATTCTAGTAATTGCTCTGTTAAGCGTCCTGTACCACAACCAATATCCAAAATATCGTTATCATTACCTGTAACATAATGACCAACAATCTGTTTCCATTTATCATATGGTTGATCTTCAGTTAGAAGGTCATAATAATGACTCATACGATTGTATGCCATTATTGTGCTACCTCATTTAGTGTAATAATTGGTGCGTCTTTATATAATCTTTCTAAGTCGTAGTAATCACGTTCTTCTCTATGAAATACGTGTACAACAACGTCACCTAAATCAATTAATACCCATCTAGCTTCATTAAAGCCTTCTAGTCTTTTCACTAATACATCATTTATTTCAGCTTCATCTTTAACATTTCTTGCTATAGCTTGAACTTGTTTGTCACTATTACCATGACATACAACAAAATAATCAGCTATATCGCTAATACCTTTCATATCAATTGCAATAATATCTTCAGCACGTTTATCATCACATGCTAGTAACGTTTGTTTCATTAAATCATTTGAATTCATTTAACCATTCCTTTATTGTTCTGAATGCATATTATAATAATTTAAGCATTCTATAGTTTTTAAATGTACTGTTTTATCCTTATTAATTAAGTGTAACACTGTACGTTTTGATATTTCGTAAACTGCTTTATCCAAGTTGCGTTCTTTAAAGACAATATCTCTAATTTCATCTACACCTGGAGTTGTTCTTTTAGGTTCAATATAATCAGCTATAAAAATTATTTTTTCAGTCTTATTCATTTGTGCTCTACCAGTCGTATGACTATATATAGCGTAATAAATTTCTTCATCATTTATATCATATTGATCTTTAAGTCTTGCAGCAGCAACTGGTCCGTGTAATATTTCTGAGCCATAACTTAATAAATCTTGCCCTAGTTCATATTGCGTTACACTTTGATATAACGCTGAAAGTTCTTCATATTTACATAAATCATGCAGGATTCCTGCTAATTCAACTTTTTTAATATCACCATCAAAGATTTCTGCCATTTTCTTACCAGTTTCGGCTACTCTCATAGAGTGATTATATCTTTTTGATGGTAACGTTTCTTCAACCAATTTGACTGCTTTTTTAATTTTCATACAATCGTCCCCTTTTGATATATCTTTCAATTCGTGGCGTAACGAGCATCTTTATAGATTGACGATTTTTACATCTATTGCGAATGTCTGTTGAGCTTACATCAATTCTTGGAATGTGCAATGCTAACATGCCTTCTTTTACATCTTGTTTATCAACTTCTCTATTAACAACGACAAATGTTAACAATTCTTTTAATTCTGCAATGTTTCTCCATTTATGCAAATTCTCGTATTGATCTGAACCGATTACAAAATATATTTGATAATTAGGAAATTCTTGTTTAAATTCTTTAATCGTATCAAATGTGTAGCTCGTACCTTTTCTATTAAGTTCTCTCTCATCAACTTCACCGAATTGCAAATCTTCAATAGCTAATTCTAACATTTTCACACGTTCTGATTCTATTAAATAAGATTCGTTATGTTCTTTAAGTGGTGATTGATAACTTGGTAAGAAAATAAATTTATCAGGTTGAACAAATTGATATGCTTCACTCGCAACTAACATATGTCCAATATGAATTGGGTTAAATTGACCTCCATAAATCATGAGCTTTTTCATAATATTATGGTAGTTCTAATCTTTTATTTTCTTTAGATTCTTTATATAAGACAATAATATTACCGATAAGTTGTACGAGTTCAGCACCTGCTTGTTCAGCTATTGATTCAGCTACTTCTTTATGATCGTCCATATTATTTTGTAAGATATGAATTTTGATCAATTCTCTTTTTTCAAGTACGTCTTGCACTTGGTCTATCATATTGTCATTTAATCCGCCTTTACCAATTTGGAAAATTGGATCTAAATGATGCGCTTCTTTTCTTAAATATCTCTTTTGTTTACCTGTTAACATAATGATCTCCTTTTAAGTTCCTCTTGTACTTTATTTCTCATTGATTCTATATGAGCTTCTTGCCCAGTCCATATTTTAAAGCTTTCTGCGCCTTGATAAACGAACATATCCAATCCGTTATAAATTGCAATACCTGCTTGTTCACATGCTTGCAGTAGCGGTGTCTTTTCAGGAATATAGATGATATCACAAACTAAACTATTTTTACATATCTTCTCCACAGGAATAATGAATTCACTATGCTGTGTATTCATGCCTACCGGTGTCGTATTAATAATAATATCAAATGTGTGAAGAACAGATTGAACATCTGTTAGACTTATTGCATTTATATCAATTTGCCATTTATCAAATCTAGACATCGTTCTATTTGCCACTGTTATTTTATGATTCGTAAACTTCTGCATTTCCGAAACAATACCTTTACTCGCACCACCAGCACCTAAAACTAAAATTTTTCGATCTTGTATGCTACCGTAATGTTCAATTAACCCTTTAACAAAACCAATACCATCCGTATTATAACCAATCCATTTATTATCTTGTATTAGAACGGTGTTAACAGCACCAATATGCTTAGCATTTGAAGATACTTCATCTAAATAAGGCAAGATGGATTCTTTATGCGGTATTGTAATATTAAAGCCGTCTAATGCTTTTTCATTTATGATTTCTTTAATATGTTTAAATTGTTCTGGTGGAATATCTAAAGCACCATATTCACCTTCCCTGCCTAATGCTTCAAAATTTGCTGCGTGCATAATCGGTGAAAGTGAATGGCTAATAGGATGTCCGATAACTCCAAACTTCATTTAATTCACCTCTTATAAAATAGATGTTCTTAATGTAACTTCGACTTCTTTTGGTGCAGTAACATGTATTTCTGCCCCTGCATCTACAGTTACAAATCCTAATCCTGAAATCATAACATCTTTTCTTTCAGATTCAGTTGTAATCTCAGTTGTTTTTAAGTTATCGAAGTTAAAGTTCGTTGGATCATATGGTGGTTTAAGAAGTTCACCAATTTGACGTTTCCATAAATCTTCAGCGTTTGATAACTTTGTTCTATGAATGTTTAAGTCGTTTGATACAAAACATGTTAAAGAACGTCTACCGCCACTTACATAATCTACTCTAACTAAGCCACCTAAGAATAAGCTTTGTTCTTCGTTTAATTGATAAACTTTAGGCTTAATTTCTTTTTTAGGCATTACAACTTTCAATTCTTTATCTGTAACGTAGTGCGTCATTTGATGACTTTGAATAATACCAGGTGTATCAAACATATATGAATCATCATCTAATGGAATATCAATCATATCTAATGTTGTACCAGGGAAATGACTCGTTGTAATAACTTCTTTTTCACCGACACTCTTTTCAATCAATCTATTGATTAATGTAGATTTACCAACGTTTGTTGTACCTACTACATAAACATCTTTACCTTCTCTAACTTTCTCGATAGTTGATAGTAAATCATCAATTCCTTGATTTTTATATGCAGAAATCAGTACAACTTCGTCAGGATTAAGTCCAAAATCTTTCGCACGATTTCTTAACCAAATTTCGACTCTTCTTTTATTAATGGCTTTAGGTAAGATATCCATTTTATTCGCAACAAGTACGACTTTTTTCTTACCTACTATATCTTTTAAGCGATGTATCATTGATCCTTCTAGATCAAATACATCCACAACATTGACGATTAGACCATCTTCATTGTGAAGAGATTTCAACATATTTAGAAAATCTTCACTTGTTAAATCAACATCTTGGACTTCGTTATAATTTTTAAGTCTAAAACATCTTTTACAAATGACATCTTCTTTATTCAAACTTGATTGTGGAACGTATCCAGCTTCATTCGGATTTTCAGATTGAAGTGTTGCACCGCAACCAATACATTTAGCAAACTCTGTCAAATTTATTCCTCCCAGTTAATTAAACCTTTTCTCTTAAAGTAATTTAAAAATCTTCTTTCTATTAATCGATTGAATTTCGTAACAATACCATCTGTCTTTTTCACAGGTACAACCATAATCGTATATAATCCGTTTCTATTTCCACCAAACACATCTGTTAACATTTGATCCCCAATAACAACTACTTCAGACTTATTGACGTTCATTAAATTTGCTGCTTGTCTAAAAGCTTTACCACGTGGTTTACGTGCTTTAAAAATATAATCAATATTTAATGTTGATGAAAATGATGCAACACGTTCTTGATTATTATTAGAAACAATCGTAACTGTTATACCATTATCTTTCATATTTTCAAACCAATTTCTCACTTCATCAGTTGGATCTTTAACATCCCAACCAACTAATGTATTATCTAAGTCCGTGATAATTGCTTTTATATTTTTAGATTTTAAATGTTCAGGTTCGATATTAAAAACTGTTTGAACATATTCATTTGGTAAAAAATATTTTGTAAATAATCCCATTATTACACCTCAATATTATCTTTTATTTTAACATAAATTATATTTACATTCCTTTTAGTTGAATACAAAATAAAAGTGTTGCAAATCACTTACGATTCGCAACACTAAATATTATTCTGTAATTTCACGGTCAGAAGATTTTTCAACTTCTGTATTCGCATAAATCACATAACCAACAAGTGCTGTAGCAATGACAGCGATAGCCATTAATATTAACATGAAACTGCCTCCTTATGCCACTCTATTTAATAATAATTTTACAATTTTACTAGAATTGACGCAAGCTACTTTTAAAAATTCTTCAAAAGTAACATCAGATTCCTTATCTGCTAAATCTGAAACAGCTCTCGTAACAATAATAGGCACATTATATTGGTAACAAGTTTGAGCAATTGCACCAGCTTCCATCTCTACGACACTCGCAGTAGGAAAGTTAGATTTGATCACTTTGCGCTGATCAATTGAGCCAATGAAACTATCACCTGTAGCAACTTCACCAACAATACCATTTAAATCAAGCTGTTCTATTGATGATTTAGCTAAGTCAATTAATTCGTTATCAGTTTCATAAAATTCTGGCATACTTGGTACTTGTCCCAATTTATAACCAAATGCCGTTGCATTAACATCATGATAATAAACTTTATTACTAATAATGATATCACCAATATTTAATTCGCTATCAACAGAACCTGCTGAACCTGTATTAATGATTAAATCTGGTTTAAATTCATTGATAAGTAATGTTGCTGTAATTGCAGCATTTACTTTACCAATACCACTTTGTGCTAATACAACTTGTTTATCTTCTATATTACCTTTATAAAAAATAACATGTGCAATTTGGATTGTTTCTCTATTTTCAATAGATGACTTTAATATTTCTACTTCTTCTTCCATTGCTCCAATAATACCAATCATGCTTTATCACTCCATCATATTCATTCAATATTTATATTAACATAATTAGTATACTTTGAAATAAGTTTTTAACTATTCCACAAACTTTGTAAGCCTTGTAATGATAATACCCCTGCTATTAATGTTGTAAGAACAGCAACTATACCGAGTACAATCATCCATGTTGGATGTTTATAGTCACCAACGATACTTTTCTTCTTAGAAGCAATTAAAATTGTTCCTAAAGTTACTGGTAAAATCAAACCGTTCAATGCACCAGCAATAATCAATAATTTAACTGGCTTACCAATTGTTAAGAATACAATAGATGAAACGACTATAAAGATAATAATAACTAAGTTTCTATGATTTTTAATAGATGGATGTAAAGATTGAATAAATGTTGTACTTGTATATGCACAGCCAATTACGGATGATAATGCTGCTGCAAATAATACAACACCGAATACTTGTTTACCGACAGGTCCTAATACATGTTCAAATACAGAAGCTGGTGGATTGTCTGGGTTTAAAGTGAACCCTGTAACAACAACACCAAGTACTGCTAAGAATAAAAATGTTCTCATAATACCCGTTGTTAATATACCTGAAATAGCAGCTCTATTTACAAATGGTATATAGCCTTTTCCAGTTATACCTGCTTCTAACAATCTATGAGCACCTGCAAATGTAATATAACCACCAACAGTTCCACCTACTAATGTGATGATAGGAACAATGAGTTTACTAATATCATCAGGTACAATCATTTTTTGTGCCGCTTCAACAACTGGTGGTTTTGTTAATACCATTACATAAGCAACAATAGCAATCATAAGTACACCTAATATTTGTGTAATAATATCTACGACTTTTTGTGCGTTTTTAACAACAAATATTAAAATCGCCAATACGCCTGTAATACCTGCACCAATTCTTACATCTAAACCGAATATCGCATTAAGTCCTAGCCCAGCACCTGCAACGTTACCGATGTTAAATGCTAGTCCACCAATAGCGATTAATATTGCGATAAATGTACCTAACCCCTTAAACACATCATTCGCGATATCTTGTCCACCTTTACCTACAACTGTGATAACACGCCAAATATTAATTTGTGCACCAATATCAATCAGTATAGATGCAAGAATTGCAAATGCAAAGCTTGCAAGAAATTGCTCAGTAAAAACTGCCGTTTGAGTTAAGAATGCTGGTCCAATAGATGAAGTAGCCATTAAGAATACTGCACCCCATAGAATTCTTCTATGCTTATTTGTTATTTCAAACGGTTGATTTAACTCCTCATACCCTTTATTTTGCTTCATACGCTTTCCTCCTATTTCATTGCACTAATTTCTATGCCTTCAGCTTTAAACTGTCGAATAATTTCTTGAACAAAATCTAAAGCATGTTGTCCGTCTCCATGTACACAGATTGTATCTGCTTCAATCGGAATTTCATTTCCATTTATCGTGATAACTTTAGATTCTTTAACCATTTTAATTACTTGTGCGACAGCTTGGTTTGTATCTTTTATAAGCGCGCCTTCTTTTTTTCTAGAAACTAGTTGGCCATTATCTTCGTATGCACGATCAGCAAATACTTCACTCTTATATGTTAAATTATGACGTTTACATGATTCGATCAATTCACTATTAGATAAACCAACAAATAATAATTGATTATCAAAATCTTTCACTGCTTTAACAATTGCATCGGCAATTTCTGGATCTTTAGCACCCATTTGATACAATGCGCCGTGTGGTTTAACATGGTGAATTTTTGTTTGATGTATTTTACAAAATCCAGCTAATGCACCTAATTGATAAATGACTAGATCATAAACTTCCTCTGGTGTAACATCTATGTTTCTACGACCAAATCCAATTAAATCTTGAAATCCTGGATGAGCACCAATATGTACATCATGTAGAACAGCCAATTTAACTGTTTCATTCATAACGTGTTGATCTCCTGCATGAAAACCACATGCTACATTTGCAGAAGTGATTAAAGGTAATATACTTTCATCATTACCAAGTTTATAGTTACCAAAGCTTTCTCCTAAATCACAATTCAAATCAACTTGTACCATAATACCATCTCCTTAAACGATTTTATGTTCATGTAGAAACTTAATTGTTATATCATTTTTAATATATGGTTCATAGCTCAACACGCGATATAAAAAGTCTAACGTTGTCGGAAAACCATCAATGACCGTTTCTTCTAACGTACCTTTCATTTTTTCAATTGCTTCAAGTCTATCTTCACCTTTAACAAGTATTTTAGCGACTAATGAATCATAGTAAGGTGGAATTTGATAACCATCATATAACATACTGTCTACTCTAGTATTAAATCCATTAGGTAAATGTAATGCTTGAACAACACCTGCTGCTGGGCGGAATTGTTTTTCTGGATTTTCAGCATTAATACGACATTCAATCACATGCCCATCAAAATGGATATCCTCTTGTTTAATTGTTAACTTCTCACCATTAGCTACTAATATTTGTTGCTTTATTAAATCGACACCTGTTAATAATTCTGTAACTGTGTGTTCAACTTGAATACGTGTATTCATTTCTAAGAAATAATATCCGTCATCTGTTAATAAAAATTCAATCGTTCCAGCACTTTCATAATTACAAGCTTTAGCGGCTTTAACAGCATCAGCATGTAGTGAATTTCGCGTTTCTTGATCTAGTGCTGCACAAGGTGCTTCTTCAATTAACTTCTGGTTCTTTCTTTGAATTGAACAATCACGTTCACCTAAATGAATCGCTTCACCATGTTTGCTCGCGAGTATTTGAACTTCCACATGTCTAGCTTCATCAATAAATGTTTCAATATATACACGTTTATCTCCAAAGTATTTTTCACCTTCAGATTGAGCTTCTTTAAAGAATTGTTCAAGTTGGTCAGGTTCTTGTACGATTCGAATACCTTTACCACCACCACCACTAGCAGCTTTTAATACAAAAGGATACCCAACTTTTTGAGCAACTTCTTCTGCTTCATTTACTGACTTTACTTCTCCAATAGAGCCAGGAATAATCGGTACGTTAGCGTTGTACATTGTTTCTCTTGCTTTTATTTTATCTCCCATTAAATCCATCGTGTTATAACTAGGTCCAACAAAGATAATATTTTCTTCATCTACTCTTTTTCTAAATGTCGTAGATTCTGATAAAAATCCATACCCAGGATGTATAGCATCTGCCTTACTCATCTTACAAGCTTCTAAAATGCGTTCTATATCTAAATAACTGTCACTTGATTGACTTGGCCCAATACAAATGGCTTCATCAGCTAATTGTACGTGTAAACTATCTTTATCTGCTTTGGAATAAATTGCGATTGTTGTAATATTCATCATTCTACATGTTCTAATAATTCTAACCGCAATTTCGCCTCTGTTTGCAATCAGTAAACGCTTAATCATAAAAATCCCCCTTATTTCAATGTGATAATCGTTTGTCCGTATTCAACAGGATCCCCATGATTAATTTGTATATCATTAACGATACCGTCATACTCACTTATAACTTCATTGAGCACTTTCATTGATTCGATATAACCGACAACTTGACCTTCTTTCACTTCATCTCCCACTTTAACAAGTGGATTTTGCAAAGTTTCTTCATCTTGTAAATAAAATGTTCCAAGAATTTCCGCTTCAATTGTATTGAGCTGTTCTTCTTGTTTTGAAGTTGGCGTGCTTTCTTCAACATTATTAACTGGCGTTGTAGTGACGATATTTGAAGTTGATTTTAAATCTAACTCAACTTCGACAGTTTCATCTTTATATTTCATATAATTTACTTGATTTTGTTTCATGAGTTTAATAAGTTCTTCTATCTTTTCAATATTCATGATTGATTCCCCTTTATAAGTTTTGCTATTTTTTTAGATTTAGGACGAATATTGCTTAAATCTTTATATTTTTTCAGTTTAATGTCATCTATATCTGCTTCTAATTGTTTAATATATGTTTGATATTCAAGTGTGGCATCTTTAAATGAAATCCATTTAAAAGTAATGCTATCATTTGCTTTTAATTGAGATAGCTTTTCTCTTCCTATAAAACTAACTGTAGCAATCTTTGTATAACCACCTATCGTCTGACGATCATTAAGCAATATAATAGGCTGTCCATTAATAGGAACTTGTACACTACCTGGTGCAATCGGTTCAGAAATAATATCTGCGTTATGCTTATGTACAAGTGGTTCATCCCCATTTAATCGATAACCCATACGATCTGACATTTCTGATATTGTATATGATTGATTAACAAGTTGGGCATGCGATTCTGATGTAAATTCATCAAATTGTAAACCTTCCATAATTGGAATAATGTTTGCATCTTCTAATTGTTTGATATTAAACGTATTACCTATAATGTCATGGTTAATTGTTTTATCTTTGAATTTCAAAACATCATTTCTGTTTAATGTTCTTCCATTCATACCACCTATGCCACTTCTAGTATGTGTCGATACACTGTCTAATATCGGTTCAATATTTAAAGATTTATGAAAAGCTAAATAGCCTCTCGCCCCAGATGAAATAGTCTTTATATTGAGCACTTGCCCTTTTTCTACATAAATTGCTGTATTTACTGGTATTGTTTGATCATCAAGCTGTATATCAGCATCATACGAAACAAATGCAACGATGTTCGGTTCTTCAAATTTCAATGTAGGACCATTTAAAGTCACTTCTAATACAGGTGCATTTTCATTATCCACTAAAGCATTCGCGATTCTGTATAAATATTGATTCATAACACCAGCTTCTGAAAATCCATCTTTTTCAAACTTTGATCGACCAATATCTTGAACAGTCGTAAACAAACCGGGTTTTATACATTTCATTTCAAATCACCTACTAACTGACGATAATCAAATGTACCATTTGCAATTTCGTCTTCGATTCTTGTAAATTCTTCTTGATGAATAGCTTTAAAAGCAATATAGTCTCCAGCTTCATATAAAATCATAGGCTCTCGATCTAAGTTAAAAACATCTATTGGTGTACGACCAATAATTTGCCATCCGCCTGGTGATGATTTCGGATAAAGTCCTGTTTGATTATTTGCAATTCCAACAGATCCTTGGACGATTTTACTTCTCGGCGTTTCTTTTCTAGGTGTATGTATTATCTTATTTAAACCTCCTAAAAATGGAAATCCGGGTAAAAATCCTATTGCATAAATTAAATAATTTTCTTCCGTATGTATTTGAATCACATCTTCTTCAGTTAATTGTGCATGCTCAGCAACAATATTTAAGTCTGGTCCAAATTCACCACCATATACAACTGGTAATGTTATCAATTTCTTCGAATGTGATGCATTTTCTTGATTAAGATTTAAATGATGTAAGTCTAGTTCATGAAGGACTGTTTCGTATGTATAATGTTTCGCATCAAATGCGACCATGATTGATCGATATGATGATGTCACACTCATAACAGCAGGATGCTGCAATGATTCAATATGTAATGCGATTGTCGAAATTTTATTTCTTATTTCTGGACTGATTTCATTTTGTTCATAAATCATAAAATGCGTCTCACTCACTTGCTTAATATCCAATTTTACCACCCCTTTGTTAACGCTTTTAATAATCAGATAATTAAATCAATTATACTTTATCATAATACCATGATTTATATATAAAAAAAAAGCTGTAAAAACGTTTGTTTCATACGTTTCTACAGCTTTTCTATTAAATTATTATACGATTAATCGATTTTTACGATTTTAACTTTCATTTCGTTACCATTTGGTAATGGAACATTCACTTCATCGTTCAGTTTTTTACCAATTAAAGCTTTAGCAATTGGAGACTCATTAGAAATTTTACCTTCAAATGGATCTGCTTCTGCTGAACCTACAATTTTGTAGCTTTCTTCTTCGTTACCTGGAATTTCAGTAAATGTTACAGTTCTACCGATTTGCACGTCATTTTTTGAACCATTATCTTCAATAATTTGAGCATGACGAATCATGTTTTCAATTTTTTGAATTTCTTGTTCAATGAAACCTTGCTCATCTTTAGCTGCATCATATTCAGAGTTCTCAGATAAGTCACCGAAACTACGTGCTACTTTTATTTTTTCAACGACTTCTGGTCGCTTAACTGTTTTTAATTCTTCAAGTTCTTTTTCTAATTTGTTAAAACCTTCCTGTGTCATAGGAAATTCTTTTTGTGTTTCCATTCTTCCATCTTCCTTTACTTTATAATTATTTAAATATTTTTAACTAACGATTGAATTTTCGTAGTCATAATATCAATAGCTACCTTATTACTACCACCTTCAGGGATGATGATATCCGCATATTTCTTGGTTGGTTCAATAAACTGGATATGCATCGGTCTTACAACTGATAAGTATTGATCAATTACTGATTCCATCGTACGTCCTCTTTCTTTAATGTCTCTCGTTAAACGACGTAAAATTCTTAAATCAGCATCAGTATCAACATAAATCTTAACATCCATTAAATTACGTAAATTTTCATTTTCAAGCGCGAATATGCCTTCAAGTATAATAACATCTTTAGGTTCGAATCTAATCGTTTTATCGCTTCTCGTGTGATTTGAATAATCATACGTAGGAACTTCTATTGCATGTCCATCTTTAATTCTTGTTAAATCTTGTTTCAATCTTTCATTATCGAAAGCAAATGGATGATCATAGTTCGTCTTCAATCTATCTTCGAAAGACATATGTGATTGATCTTTATAATAGTAATCTTGTTCTATTAATGCAACACTATATCCATCTAAATTTTTCATAATTTCGGATGTTACAGAAGTCTTACCTGAACCAGAACCCCCTGCAATACCTATAATTGTAGTCTTTCCCATCAAACGATTCCCTTTCTCATCATGTTATTTGGATAAATCTGACGATCCACTTTTATTTGAATGACTTGAAGTGGATGTCTGGCTGCATCAAGCTCTTCACCATTTTCATCATATATCTTATCAATGACTTGAGTGAAGTTTTCAATTTCAGGTCCAAAAAATTCAATTTCTTGCCCTGGTTTGAAATAATTTCTTTGTTGGATGGTAGCTATTTGTGATACTTCGTCATAGTCTAACACTAAACCACAAAAATCAAAAGGTGTTTTTTTATTTGATTCATGTCCAAACATTTGTTCTTCGTAATGTGGTACTCCTTCGAAGAACGCAGGCGCAGTATCTCTATTCGCACATTTATCTAATTCAATCAACCACCTAGGATCAATTTTAAAGTTTTCTGGATCCTCAGCATAGCGATCAATTACTTTGCGATAAACAGATACAACGGTAGCAATATAATGAATAGATTTCATACGACCTTCAATTTTTAGAGAATCTATACCGATGTCCATCATTTTAGGTATAGATTCAATTAATTTCAAGTCTTTTGGACTCATTGCAAAAGGCGTGATCTCATTACCATCGAAATATGGCTCTAATTCTCCATCTTCTTCTACTGAAATTAAATCATAATCCCATCTACAACTTTGGCAACAACCACCTCTATTTGAGTCTCTTGCTGTCATGTGATTACTTAATGTACATCTACCAGAATATGCAATACACATTGCACCGTGTATAAACGTTTCAATTTCGATATCAACTTTTTCTTTCATTTCGCGCATTTCTTCAGCACTCGTTTCACGAGCTAGAACGACTCTCTCAAGTCCCTCTTCTTTCCAATATTGAACTGCACGGTAATTTGATAAAGATTGCTGTGTACTTAAATGGATTTCTAAATTAGGTGCAACACGTTTACACGTTTCTATAATAAGTGGGTCGGCAACTATAATACCGTGCGCACCCGTTTCATTTAGATTTTTTAAATATGCTTCTAAACCAGGTATATTTTCATCATGTGCAAAAATATTTGTTGTGACATAAATTTTTGCGCCATATTTTGCTGCAAACTGGACGCCTTCTTTTATTTCTTCCATTGTAAAGTTATCAGCATTTGACCTTAAACCATATTCTTGTCCACCAAGGAACACTGCATCCGCACCATAATGAACAGCAATTTTGAGTTTTTCTAAATTTCCTGCAGGCGCTAGAAGTTCTGGTTTTTTTATCTTTGTTTGACGACTTGCGCCAATAGGTTCTAGAACTTTCATATATATCATTCCTTTAATATAACTTAATAAACTGTTTGTTTGAACATAAATCCTTGATCCATTGGACGATGATCTTTTTGAACCTCTTCAATTGGTTCTACTAACATAAATTTTTCATCTTCATATAACTCTGGATCTTCGTTATATAAGTCGATCGCTTGTCTATATTGCTCAGTCGCGATATTAATATATTCTTCTGTTTGAAGGACGCCATCTATCTTAAACGCATCAATTTGTGCTTCTAGTAAGTCCTCTAAGTCTTCGATTAAGCAAATATCATTCGGACTCATAATGTGGGTACCATTATAATCTTCATAAATTGGATATTTATTACTTCTTTCTTCATCATATAAAAGCATGTCTTTATTTTCTTTACGGTTTTCAATTTTCATGACTTTATCTTGATACATAAAGTAATTACCAAGTAACTTTCTTTTAGACTGGAACATACAAGTCATGCCGTGTACTTGAACTTCTATTTCGACATTACTTTTTTCTTTAATTTCTAGTACTTCTTCAATACTTAACTCACGAGCCAAAACCGCTCTAGCTGAACCTCTATCACCCCAATAATTACATTGAAAATGATTTGTCACGATTGTTTCAGCATTCCAATTTAAAGGTATAGGATTCTCACGATTTTTCATTGCCATAACGACTGCTGGATCGCCAAAAATTATTCTATCTGCTTTTAACTCATGTAACAGATCTATATAAGACTCCAAATCATCAATATGTTCATTATGGAAAATACCATTTACCGCTACGTATGCTTTTTTACCATTATCATGGATTAGCTTAATAGCTTCACGAAGTTCTGGCTCTTTAAATTCACCAGCAAGTCTTAATCCAAATTTTTCTTCACCAATGACAAATGCATCAGCACCTAATTTGATTAATTGTTCAATATGTTCAACGGACTTAGGTGTCACGAGTAATTCTGTCATTACAATTTCTCCTTTTTAGAAATGGCCATTCCATCACCAATATTTATCAATGTCGTTTTATATTTGTCATGATTCATTAACCAATCATTATATTTTTGAACTTTTTTAACCATTTGTTTGACGTTTCTGTTTCTGACAATTTCTATATCACTTACAAAACCATGGTATAAAATATTGTCTGTAATAATGATGCCGTCATCTTTAAGCAGTGGTTCATAAAGTTCAAAAAACTTTTGTGATTGTGCTTTAGCAGCATCAATAAAAATCATATCAAATGACTGGTCGGTTGGTAATAATTCAAAAGCTTCTAATGCATCGGAAAAGATAACATTTATTTGGCTTTCATAACCAAAGTCTTTAATATTTGAAATAGCTTGTTCATACATTTCTTCTTTTCTTTCAATCGTCCACACATTAATACTCGGATCACATGAAGCAAAATGCATCGCGCTATATCCAATTGCCGTTCCAATCTCTAGAATACTTTTCACATCTTTAATTCTAATTAATTGTTTTACAAACTCTGTGGAAATTTTATCCATTATTGGAACATTATATTGTTCAGCATAATGCCTTAATTCATCGATATTTGATGAATTTTGAAACAACAATTGTTCGATATATTCTATATCTTTTTCCATGTCATTACTTCCTTACACTCGAATATAATAAAAAACCCAACTAGTCTCCTGACTAGTTAGTATGTATCAGTCATATCTACAATATGATTTCATAAACATTAGATATTTTACCATATTTTCGAATAAAAAGTAAGTATATATATAAACAAGGGAGCGGGACAGAAATCTAATTTGTATAAAAAGATTTCGTAGTCCCGCCCCGGCAAGGATGACTAGAGTTGAAAAAAGCTTGTTACAAGCGCATTTCGGATTCAGTCAGCTACTGCTAAAATGCTAAAAGAGACTGAAACATTACATTATGTCCCAGACTCTTGTTATATTATTTATCTCGATTCTTTTCCTGTTCTTTTAAGTTCTCTGCAAATAATATTTTACCCTTTTTGGTTGTTGTATAGTAAAAATAATCTGTTTCTGGAGGGTTAACTGTTGTTCTAGCTGTTTCATCAGATATATTACATATTGGACCTATAGGTAATCCTTTATGTGCATATGTGTTATATTTTGAATCATTTTTATAATCTTTATCTGATAATGCTTCAGTTGTCTCTTTTTTATTCGCATATCTTACTGTCGCATCAGAATTCAAAGCAATTTGTGGATTGTTTTCAATTCTGTTTAAAAGCAATGAAATATATCTCGATTTATCTGTCACGTTTTTCATTTCTGATTCTACAATAGATGATAATGTTAAATACTCATGGAAAGTAATCTTCTTTTCTTCATAGTTAGTCGTATATTTAAAGCCACCGTTTTCTTTATATATTTTATAAGTTGTATGGTATGTTTCATTCAACATTTCATTTGTAACGTCATCAATCGTCACATCTTTTTTTGAAAACTGATACGTACTTGGTGCTAAATACCCTTCTAATGGGTATCTTAAGTTTTTATTTAATACTTCGTCCGTTAACATATCGGGATATTTTTTTTGATATTTTTTCACAAAATCTTGATCTCTCATTTTCTTCAAAAAGCTTTCGCGACTAATAGAAGTATTCTCTTCTAAAATACCTGCAATTAATTCTATATTCGAACCTTCTTTTATATCATATTGTACTGCTGTTTTTAAATATACTTTGCCAGTTTCTAAACTTTTCGCAATATCTCTAGGTGACATTGAAGGAGAAAACTTATATTCCCCAGCTTGAAAACTAGAAATATTATTGAGTTTCAAATAATATTTGAAAATAGTAGCATTTCTAATTATTTTTTTATCGGATAACTCTTGGCTTAACATTTCAGTATTTGTGTTTGGATTAACATTGACAATAACTTGCTCATTGCTATCGGCGTTAACAGGTTTCACATTAATACCTACTACAATTAAGCCTATTAAAGTAATTAATATAAGTAATAAAAAGAGGATGCTTATGATTGTTAAACTAATATACTTAGATAATAATCTCGCATCTTTATATATACTATTTTTTTCCATATGTAACTCCTTATGTAAAATAAATACCCCTAATGATTATATCACATTAGGGGTAAAGTGTACTATTACATATTAAATTTTAAACATCGTCCATTTCAGTATTAACGATTTCTTCAATCATATCCCACTCTTCGTCAGTTTCAACTGGTAATAATTTACCACCTTCACCGTCGTCATTAGCTTCATTGATCATTGGTATTAATTCGATTTCTTCATCATCTGCTGTACCTTCTTCAGCTAAGATGATGTATTCTTTTTTGAATTCTGGGTGATAGAATTCTAATACTTTACGGTATAAGACTTCATTATTATTTTCGTCTATTAATGTTAATAATTCTTCCTCATTGTTAATTTCTAAATGTCCTTCGTGATTATGTTCAGTCATTATTCATTCTCCTCATCAATTATTTAATAGAATCTAGGTAACCCTGTAATATAAATACAGCTGCCATTTTGTCTATTACTTTTTTTCTTTTCTTTCGAGAAACATCTGCTTCTAATAATGTGCGTTCAGCACCAACTGTACTTAGTCTTTCATCCCACATTACCATTTTTAATTCTGGTCTTTCTTGTTGAAGTAAATCTTTGAATTGAATGGATGCCTCTCCGCGAGGACCAATAGAATTGTTCATATTTTTTGGCAATCCTATAATGACAGTATCAACATCATATTCATCAATGATTTTTAAAAGTTGGTCAATTCCAAAATCTTCGTTTTCTTCGTTAATGCGGAGTGTATCTATACCTTGAGCTGTCCAACCCATCGCATCACTTACAGCTACACCTATTGTTTTACTACCAACGTCTAAACCTATTATCCTGTTTTTAAGCATTGAATTCATTTTCTTGCTTTAAATAGTGTGATACAAGCTCTTCCATAATATCATCTCTATCTAAACGTCTTATTTGATTTCTTGCTTCGTTGTGTCTAGGTATATAAGCTGGATCGCCAGAAAGTAAATAACCGACTATTTGATTTACTGGATTATAGCCTCTTTCTTCTAAAGTTCGATAAACATTTTGTAGTACTGTTTTGACATTTTCTTTTGGAAAATCATCATAGTTAAATTTCATAGTTTTATCAAAATTATTCATCTTTATTTACACTCCCTAACTCCATTAACTTAATATTAATTATATCATATTCTAATTACACGTAAAATTATAGCGTTTTAATGTAGTCTTTAACAAACTGTAATGCTTCTGTTACTTTAGATGGATCTGTTCCGCCGCCTTGAGCCATATCAGGGCGACCGCCACCTTTACCGTTTGTAATTTGAGCAGCTTCTCTAATAATGTCTCCAGCTTTAACTTTATCCGTTAAATCTTTTGGTACTGAAGAAACTAGTGAAACTTTATCTCCATTGACACTAGCTAATAATAGAACTGTATCTTGCATTTTAGATTTATAATCATCCATGATGGATCTTAATACTTTTGGATTTTCAGCTTCAACTAATTGTGAAAGTACTTTAATGCCATTAATTTCTTCAACACTATCTTCAATATTACCTGATTTTAATTCAGTAATTGTTTTGTTCTTTTGTTGAACTTCTTTTTCTAAGTCTTTATTATGTTGTTGAATTTGTTCGATTTTTTCAATTGTTCTTGCTTGGTCCTTAATTTTGACATGTTGCATAACATCTTTAAGGATTGTTTCAGTTTCTTTTAATGTTTCATATGCTTTTCTACCTGTTACAGCTTCGATTCTTCGAACACCTGCACCTGTACCTGATTCTGAAACAATTTTGAAGATACCAATTTCACTTGTGTTACGTACGTGTATACCACCACATAACTCAATTGAGTATGATGACATTTCAACAACTCTTACAACATCACCATATTTTTCTCCGAATAATGCCATAGCGCCTTTTTCTTTAGCTTGTTCTATTGGCATTTCTTCGATTACTACAGGAATGTTTTGCCAAATTTTTTCGTTAACAATTTTTTCGATTGTTTCTAATTCTTCTTGTGTAACTTGGCCAAAGTGTGAGAAGTCAAATCGTAATCTATCACTTTCAACTAATGAACCGGCTTGATTAACATGCGTACCTAAAACTTCTTTTAAAGCTACATGTAATAAGTGAGTTGCTGAGTGGTTTTTGATAATTGATTTACGATCATCTTTATTAACAATAGCTTCTACAGTTTCACCAACATGAACTTGTCCAAATGTCACATGTCCAGCATGTAAATTTTGACCATTAGGTGCTTTTATAACTTCTGTCACTTCAATTTCAAATTGATCATGACGAATTATACCTTTATCCGCTACTTGACCACCTGATACTGCATAAAATGGTGTTTCTCTTAAAATAAATTGGATGTTTTCTCCACTTTCAACTTCATCAACTAATTCACCATTAAATATAATATCTGTAATTTCTGTTTGTGCTTCTGTTACGTCATAGCCAACGAATTTACTTGGTGTATTGATGCTGCCAAGCACTTCATTTTGAACTTGCATTGATTGCGTCTTTTGACGTGCAGCTCTCGCTCTTTCACGTTGTTGATGCATTTCATGTTCAAAACCTTTATTGTCAATTGTAATGCCTTCTTGTGCAGTGATTTCTTCAGTTAGCTCGATTGGGAAACCATACGTATCATATAATTTAAATGCATCTGATCCAGATAATACATTACCTTGCTGCTTAGCTGATACCATCATTGTGTTTAAAATTGCTAAACCTTCTTCAAGTGTTTCATGGAAACGTTCTTCTTCAGATTTTACAACTTTTTTAATGAAATCACTTTGTGCTTTTACATTTGGGTAATAAGGTTCCATAATATCTGCTACGATATCAACTAATTTATATAAGAATGGTTCGTTAATATTAAGTGTTTGACTAAAACGAACAGCTCTTCTAAGTAACCTTCTTAGTACGTATCCTCTACCTTCATTTGCAGGTAACGCACCGTCACCAATCGCAAAACTGATTGTTCTAATATGGTCTGAAATAACTTTAAATGCGATATCTTGTTCTTTATTCTCTAAGTATTTTAATCCACTAACCGCTTCGACTTGTTCGATAATTGGAATAAATAAGTCTGTATCATAGTTCGTTGGCACATCTTGAGAAATAGATGTCATACGCTCAAGACCCATGCCTGTATCAATATTTTGATTTGGAAGTGGTGTATAAGTATGGTCAGCGTTATGGTTAAATTCACTAAATACTAAATTCCACACTTCTAAATAACGTTCATTTTCTCCACCTGGATACATTTCTTCAGCTGGATCTTCTTTCCCATATGTGTCGCCTCTGTCGTAGAATATTTCAGTGTTAGGTCCAGATGGTCCTTCACCGATATCCCAGAAGTTACCTTCGATTCTAATAATTCTACTTTCTTCAAGTCCAATCAAGTCATGCCATAAATCATATGCTTCCGTATCTTCAGGATGAATCGTTACATATAATTTTTCTGCATCCATTGCCATCCATTTATCACTCGTTAAAAATTCCCAAGCATATTCAATTGCTTCACGTTTAAAGTAATCACCAATTGAAAAGTTTCCTAACATTTCAAAGAATGTATGGTGTCTTGCAGTAAAACCAACATTTTCAATATCATTTGTTCTAATTGCTTTTTGAGCATTTACAATTTTAGGATTTTTAGGGATTTCTCGACCATCAAAATATTTTTTTAATGTCGCAACACCTGAGTTTATCCATAATAAAGTATCGTCATCAATCGGCACTAAAGGTGCAGATGGTTCAACCATATGTCCTTTTTCAACAAAAAAGTCAATATACATTTGTCTGATTTCACTAGCTTTTAATTTTTTCATTGTCTTCACTCCTCAATTAAAATAAAAAAACGCCCATCCCCTAAAAAAGGGACGAACGTATCGCGGTACCACCCTAGTTATGACTATAAGTCATCACTTTAAGTTTATTAAAATTTTATAAAAGAAGTAGCGTTCAATAATCATTGTCATGTTTCTCACCAACCAACATGTCTCTAAAACAATTAATTATTTACTCGGTTTCTTTTTTGTATTCTATTTGATTATAATCACTCGATTTTTAGATGTCAATTATTTCATAAAATCATATGGCGATTTATCATTCATATTAATCATCGGATCGATTTCAAACATATTATCTTCAGTTAAAATAATATGTTTCGTTTGTATAGTTTCTGTTTCAGACTCAGTATCCGTTTCAACATCAGTATCGAAATACATTTTTAATTTCGTATCAAACGATGTCATTCTCTCATGACCTAGTGTTTGAATACCTTGGTTAAAGGCTTGCTCTTCACCGCACACGACAAGTGACTGTTTCGCACGTGTTAGTCCAGTATATAGAATGTTTTTTTGTAACATTCTAAAGTATTGTCTGACGATAGGCATGATGACTATTGGGAATTCCGAGCCTTGTGATTTATGAATTGAACAGCAATAAGCATGTGTAATTTCTGATAAATCTTGTTTAGTGTATGTTATGTCATTCCCTTCATAATCCACAATGACAACATCTTTACCAAGCGCATTTTCCTCTGCTTTATAAACACCTGTTACTACACCAATATCACCATTAAATACATTATCATCTGGACGATTTATAAGTTGAAGTACTTTATCATTTTCACGATATTCAACATCTCCATATTGAAGGAATCTTGTATCTTTATCTTTCGGATTTAATATATCTTGCAATAATTCATTCAATTTATTAATACCAGCTGGTCCACGATATATTGGGGCTAGCACTTGAATATCTTGCATATTATAACCTTTATTAACCGCACCTTGTACAACCTTTTCTACGACTGTCGCAATTTGATTACTACTGCACGGAATAAATGAGCGGTCGTGATGTTTTTCATTGATAGAAACAGGCAATCCATTTTTTATTTTATGCGCCAAGTCTATGATGGATGATCCTTCTTGTTGTCTATAAACTTCTGTTAAGTTCACTCTCGGTATCACTTTAGAATCAATTAAATCTTTAAAAATCTGACCTGGACCAACTGATGGTAATTGATCTTCATCACCTACAAATATGATTTGGGCATAGTCAGGGACTGCTCTTAAAAATTGATACATTAACCATGTATCTACCATAGACATTTCATCTAGAATGATTAAATGGGCATGAATATCATTATCTAACATATCATCCGGTTGCGTATCTTTACTCCAACCAATTAATCTATGAATCGTCATCGCTTCTAGTCCTGTTGATTCACTTAAACGTTTTGCTGCTCGACCAGTCGGTGCTGCTAATACAATTGGAAAGTCTGTTCCTTCTTGATAATCATCATAATTTAAACTCACACCATGTATTTCAGAATACAACTCACAAATGCCTCGAATAACTGTTGTCTTACCTGTTCCAGGTCCACCTGTTAAAAGCATCATTTTATGATTAATGGCTGTTTCTAAAGCTAATTTTTGTCCATCTGCATATGAAACATCATTCATATCTTCAATTTGACCAATGTGTAATTGAAGATCACTTTTCTCAATTTCTTTAAGTTCATCTTGATGTTGATAAAGTCTATGAATGATTTGCACACTTTTCGCTTCTGAATAATAAAGTGAAGGTAAAAAACAATTATCATTTTCGATAATAAGTTTATTTTCCTCACTCATTTCTATAATGACAGCATTAATCTGATCTTTATTTACAACTTCAGGTTGATTATGATTTAACAATTCATATGCACCGTTAACCAATATATCAACAGGTAAAAATGTGTGGCCATTTTGTAATGATTGCTGGTCTAAAAAGTAACTGACACCCGCTACAAGTCGATCATGATGATCTTTTGAAATTCCAACTTGTTCGGCTATTTGGTCAGCTCTTTGAAACCCTATACCATTTATATCCATCACCAAACGATATGGAGATTGTTTAATAATATTAAGTGTTTCTTCTTTATAAAATTGATAAATAGCCATCGCAAGTTTTGGACCGAAACCAAGTTCATTAAGTTTAATCATAATACGTTCAATGGCTTGATTCTCACGTATTGATTCTGCAATCGTATCTCTTTTTTGCTTGTTGAGTTTAGGTATTTCTTTAAGGACATCTGGGTCATCTATAATTTTCTGAAGTGCATCTTCACCTAGTTTGTCCACGATTGTTTCTGCTGTTTTCTTACCAATACCTTTAAATAAATCACTCGATAAGTAATGGATAACACCTTGTTTTGTTTGTGGTAATTCTTTTTCAAATGTTTCGGCTTGTAGTTGTTTACCGTATTTCGGATGGTTTGTCACTTTACCTTTGAAAAGGTACGTTTCTCCTTCAACTATTTGAGGTAAGTAACCAACAATTGTGACTTCTTGATCAAAATCTTCATTTGAATCCATCACATCGACTTTAATAACGGTATAATAGTTATCACTGTTTTGAAAAAGAATTCTAATAACTTCACCTTTAACATGTGAAAGATCAAATAAAGATAAGTTTTCCAATGTTAGTCCTCCTCTTCTAATAATTGTTCAAACATGTTGATAGCATGACCACTTAATAAATGATCTGGTTGAATGTGGACCGCTTTTCTAAAATAAACAAGCGCTTCTTCAGCATTTTCATTTTTCATATATTTAGCCAAACCTAAATTGTATAATGCATCTACATGTTTTGAATCTTTTTCTAATACTTTTTCAAGTTGCACAATGGCCTCATCAAACATTTCTAATTGGCATAATGTTAATCCGTATTGGAATCCAATTTCTACATCATCTTCATTTAGCTCATGAGCTCTCATTAAATACGGCAAAGCTTCAGTATACGCACCTAATTCGTTGAAACTCATTCCTAACATAAAATTAGTATCATCATCATTAAGCTCTCTTTTTATCGCATGTTGATATAACTTAATTGCTTCTTCAAAACGCTGTTGGTTGTAGTATAAATTTGCAAGACTATAATAAGCACCACCATGACTTTCGTTTATAGTAATGGCCTTTTGAAAGAATTTCTCAGCTCTTTCAATATCATTTGCTTCTGCTAATATTGTCCCTGCATTGATATAATTGGTTACTTCTTTCGGATCTTCTTCTATATTTTCAAATAAATGGGACAATGCTTCGTCGAATTTTTTATTTTGAATTAATTTAACAATTTGTTCTTCACTATGCATGTTGTGACTCCTTTAAATATCATTACTTGCTATTATAACAAAAATAAAAATAGACTGAGACATAAATTTATCTCAGTCTATATATTTTATACCATATAATCTAATTGCTTTTCTGTTTTATAAACTTCATCGATTGTTGCGCCACCTAAACAAACTTCACCGTCATATAATACGACAGCTTGACCAGGTGTAATTGCACGCACTGGTTCGTCAAATATCACTTTAATTTGATTGTCAGAAATTTTTTCTACAGTTACTTGTGTATCTTTTTGTCTATATCTAAATTTCGCTGAACATTTCACCGGTTGTGAAAAATCAAGATCATTTACAAATGAAATATCAGAAGCGATTAAATAGTCACTATATAATGCTTCGTGGTGGAAACCTTGTTCAACATATAGAATGTTTTCTTTTAAGTTTTTACCAACTACAAACCAAGGATCTCCGTCTCCACCTATACCAAGACCATGTCTTTGCCCAATTGTATAATACATTAAGCCACTATGTTCACCCATGTCAACACCGTCTAATGTTTGCATTTTACCATTTTGAGCAGGTAAGTATTGAGATAAGAATGTTTTAAAGTTTTTCTCACCAATAAAACAAATACCAGTAGAGTCTTTCTTTTTAGCAGTTGCTAAGTTTTGTTCTTCAGCAATTCTTCTTACTTCACTTTTTTCTAACTCACCAATTGGGAACATCACTTTAGACAATTGATCTTTTGTAAGTTGATTCAAGAAATAAGTTTGGTCTTTGTTGTTATCTACACCACGTAGCATTTCTACTTTATCACCATCACGATTGACACGTGCATAATGACCTGTAGCAACATAGTCCGCACCAAGTTTAAGTGCATGATTTAAAAATGCTTTAAATTTAATTTCTTTATTACACATTACATCTGGGTTAGGTGTTCTACCTTTTTTATATTCGTCTAAGAAATACGTAAATACTTTATCCCAATATTCTTGTTCAAAGTTAACTGCATAATAAGGTATATCTAATTGGTTACATACTTCAATGACATCATTATAGTCTTCAGTAGCTGTACATACACCATTTTCATCTGTGTCATCCCAATTTTTCATAAAAATTCCAACTACATCATAACCTTGTTCTTTTAATATATGTGCAGTTACCGAGCTATCTACGCCCCCGCTCATCCCAACGACAACGCGGGTAGATTGATTATTCATTTTCTTCCTCCTTAAATTGTTGGTATATTTTCATTATCGTACTTACGATATAATTAATTTCTTCTTCAGTCGTTAATGAGCTGAAACTAAATCTTACAGATTGATTCACTCTATTATCTTCACCAAACATCGCCTCTAGTACGTGTGATGGTAATGTTGAACCGGCTGTACATGCTGATCCACTTGAAACATATATATTTGCCATATCAAGTAACGTTAACATCGTTTCAACTTCAATAAATGGGAAATATAAATTTGTGATATGACCAGTCGTATCTGTCATACTACCATTCAATTCAAACGGAATTGCACGTTGTTGCAAGCCTACTATGAGCTTTTCTTTCAAGTTCATTAAATGGATATTACTTTCATTCATGTGTTCATAAGCGTCTTTCAGTGCTGTTGCCATACCACATATATATGGAACATTCTCTGTACCCGCTCTTCGCTTTACTTCTTGTTCGCCACCTTGTATAAACGTTTCGAACTGAACACCTTGTTTAACCAACAATGCACCTATTCCTTTTGGCCCGCCAAATTTATGCGCAGTTATACTTAACAAATCAACTGGCATTTCATCGAATTCAATTGGCATATGACCGATAGCTTGAACAGCATCAACATGAAATACGATATCCGTATTTTCTATGACTTCTGCAATATCATACATAGGTTGAACTGTGCCGACTTCATTATTCACTAACATAATTGACACTAATGTCGTATCAGGTCGAATTGCTTGTCTCAGAGTATCAATGTCGACAATACCTTCTGAATTTACATCTATATACGAAACATCGAAACCTTCACGTTCAAGTTCTTCAAAGACATGCAATACAGAATGATGCTCTATTCTACTCGTTATAATATGTTGACCTATATGTTTTCGTTTTCGTGCTATACCTTTTATTGCTGTATTATTAGACTCTGTTGCCCCACTAGTAAAAATAACTTCTTGAGGACTCGCACCTAATAATGTAGCAATCTCTCGTCTTGATTGATCTAAATACTTTCTACCGTCTCTCCCTATTGAATGAATAGATGACGGGTTACCAAAGTGTTCAGATAATATTTCTGTTATTTTTTCAGTTACAACGGGCTTAACTGGAGTAGTTGCTGCATAATCTGCATATACTTTCATGTTGAACGTCCTTTCTTAGTTTTCAATGTACCTATTCTAGCACCATTTTTATGAAAAGACTAGAACTCTGTTTCACGATTTCTTTCATCTGTATATTGTTCTAATTCTTTTAATTGATGTTTCATAGATTCTGTATTAATTGGATCTTTGACTTGAACATTTTCATGCGTCATTTGATGTTTTTTTATCGTCCATATTTGATCTTTAATTTGTGATTTAAAATAATCATCATGAGATACAATAAGGACCGAACCTTGAAATGATTGTATTAATTGAATGATTTTTTCTTGCATGCCAATATCGAAATAGTTTGTTGGCTCATCTAATATCATAATATGAGGATTTGAAAAATATAATTTTACAAATTGTAACCTACATTTTTCACCCATCGATAGTGTTTCAACAACATCATTTATCCTATCTTTATCAAAATAAAAGCTTGCTAATATGGTTCTTGCATCTGCTTCTTTCATTTCAGGAATTTCTAATATTTCGTCTAAGACAGTATGATGCATATTTAAATTCTCAAAATCTTGAGAGAAATATCCAATTTCTAATTCTGGATGAACAGTTATATCACCTTTAGTTGGCTCGAGTTCACCGAGTATCAATTTGATTAAAGTTGATTTACCTGTACCATTTCTGCCTTCAACAATAACATTTTGATTTCGCTTAATATAGAATGATACATCATCGAATATTTTCCGGTTATCATAAGCAAACGAAACATGATTAAATTGAACTAAATAATGTGATTTAAAATTATGATGTTGTATTGAGAAAGTTTTCTCTTTTTTATGTGGGTTAGCGATATTCTCTTGATCAAGTTTACGATTTAATTGTTGTTCTTTTGATTTAAACCGTTTCGCTAACTTACTTAATTGTTTTTGTTGATATGGGCTTCTCACAGAAGCACTTTGTTCTGCTTTTTGATACCATTCTTTATATTTTTTAATCGTTTCTTCAATGGCCGCTTGTTCTTTTTGTTGTTTTTCATACTGTAGCTTTAATGTTTCATGCTCTATATCTTTTTGTTGTTTGTATTTATCGTATTTACCGATATACTTCTTAGCCCCATCAAGACTCAATTCTAATATAGCATCTGGCGTTTCATTTAAAAATGTTCGGTCATGGGATACAAATAATATAGCACGTTGTTCTTGTTTAAAAGCTTTCGTCAACCATTCCTTCATTTCTAAATCTATGTGGTTTGTTGGTTCATCGATTAATAGTAATGATGCCTTAGACATTTTCACTTTTAAAAATGATACTTTTGTCTGTTCTCCACCACTTAAAGTAGAAATTTTCTGTTCTAGTTGTTCCTCTTTTATTCCGAGCTTTTTTGCTTCTGTTACGATTTCACCTTCTATAATGTACCCATCTAATTCAATATATTTATTAATCATATCTGTATGATTAAGTTGCAATCTAATCTTTGCGATTTCAGGATATGATTCAATTATATAATCCATAACAGTCCAATCATAATAAGGTGTTAAATCTTGTTCCATCATCGCTGAATCAACTGATTGATCTTGATGAATGACTTTTAATAATGTTGATTTTCCAACACCATTAACACCAACGATTGCTAAATGTTCATGGTCCTCTATTGAAAAAGTCAACTCGGGTATTAATACTTTACGTTCAACTTCTAATGCTTTTTCTTCAAATAAAAATAGCATAATGTAGCCTCCTCTACCCATGTATTACACATGAAGACGCACCATTACACTATTCTCAGTTTGTAACGGCAACATCATATTATAGACATACTTATCCAATCATCATTGTGCAACACAATGGTTTTTTTTACGTTATTTTCTATTAGCGCAAAAAATTATTGGATATCCATGCCTAATATTGATGCCACCTCTCTGTAAATTTGCATTTATTATAACTTTTAGTAACACAATAGTCAAATGTTGTTGAGCAATTAAATAGTACAACATAAATACAGTTGATATACTTCCAATATATAATTATGTAAGGAGCGTCACAAAATGAAATCAAAATTCCCAGTTTCTGCATTAAATCTAGTTCCACTTAGAAAAGGTGAAACGGAGCAAGATGCCATTAAGAATATGGTATCACTCGCTCAAAATGTAGAAAAATTAGGCTATGAACGTTATTGGATTGCTGAACATCATAATGCACCAAATTTAGTGAGTTCTGCAACTGCTTTACTCATTCAACATACACTTGAACATACAGAGTCTATTCAAGTAGGTTCTGGCGGCATCATGTTGCCTAACCATGCACCTCTTATTGTTGCTGAGCAATTTGGAACAATGGCTACAATGTTTCCAAATAGATTAAATCTTGGCTTAGGGCGAGCACCAGGTACGGATATGATGACCGCTTCTGCACTAAGAAGAGATTCACATAAAGGTGTATATACTTTTGGTGATGATATTAAACAATTACTACAATATTTTGGTCCTGAAGAACAACAATCATATGTAAGACCATATCCAGGTGTAGATACAAACATTCCGATTTATGTGTTAGGTTCTTCAACGGACTCTGCACATTTAGCTGCTCGATTAGGTTTACCATACGTCTTTGCAGCACACTTTGCACCAGATCAAATGTCTCAAGCAATCGAAATATATAGAGACTTATTTGAGCCATCAGAATATTTAAATGAACCTTATATGGCCGTTTGTTTAAATGTTATTGTCGGGGAAACTGACGAAGAAGCGACATATTTATCTTCAACAATGCACTTAATGTTTTTAAGCATTGTAAGAAATGCGCGCATGCCATTACAACCACCTACTGATCAACTTGAAAACATTTGGTCTCCACAGGAAAAATATATGGCACAATCTAAAACAAACACTTCTTTCATAGGTAGTGAAGAAACTGTAAAACAACAATTGATAGATTTCCAAAAGAAATACAATGTCGATGAAATTATGGCGGTAAGCTATATTTATGATTTAGATAAACAATATCAATCATATGAATCATTCAAGAAAATTGTAGATGATGTATACGGGGAAGCATAAAAAAACGATCATAAAGTGATAAGTTATCACTTTATGATCGTTTTTTTATTTTAAATTACTTTGTATAAATTGTTGAACGTTGCTGTTAAAAAGCACGCCACTGTTATGGCTATCTGGTACGCCACCATAATGTAAACCAATAACTTGGCTATTTGAATTAAAGATTGGTGAACCTGAATTACCACCATAAGTACTTAAGTCGTAAGATACGTCACTACCTGAAGCAGATAATACATTACCTTTACTTTCCCATAATGTCGCGATAGGTTTATCTCCTGGATAACCTGTTACCGTAATGTCATCTCCTTTTTTAACTGAAGATGTATCAGCGATTGTTGCTGCTTGAACAGCGTCACCAATAGATTGACCATTACTATTTTTACCGACTGTAACAACTGCTAAATCTTCACCGCCTGGCGCTACTTTATAATCAGTTGCTGTAAATGTACCAGCTGGAAAATTCCCATCGCCATTTGCTCCAGGTGAGAATTTTAATACAGAAGCATCACCATTAGTAGCATCTACAACGTGTTTATTTGTAAGAACGGTATTTTTACCGACAACAACACCTGATGCAATTGATGTACCTCCGATATCAGCGAATGCAATAGATTGATAATGTGCAGACGTTGTATTCGTAATTTGTGTACGATCATTTTTAGGTAATATAACTCTAGATGACGGACCATCTGTCTTTGCGTTAACTTCAAACGGTAATGCTATGAAACTTAATAATAAAACTGCTACTACACTTAATATGTATCGTTTTAAATTTTTCATATACTCTCCCCTTTGTTGTAGTGTACAACTATCTTAATATGAAAGTTACATCGAAGGGGAATATTACACTACTTAGCACATATTCATGCTCAACTGTTAAAATAACGGAATATTTTGTGCAGTTAGGCATGAATTCAATACAGTTAAGCAATAAAAAATAAGATAGCAATCTCCAATATTCGTCTTGAAGGTTGCTATCCAATTTAATTTGTGAACTAGATATAGAACATATATCCTTCTAGTTCATCTTCATTTGTATAATTTGCTAAGTATTCTAGTGTTGTATTATCTAGAACTTCTTTTACAGCATCTCTAATACGAATCCACAATTGTTGTTGTGCAGGTGGCTCGTCTTCTATACCTTCAACAGGTGTAATTGGCCCTTCTAACAATCTAATCACATCACCAGCCGTAATTTCTGATGGTGCTTTTTGTAATTGATAGCCCCCTTTGGCACCTCTTACACTTTTAATAAGACCAGCATTACGTAGTGGTCCTACTAATTGTTCTAAATATAAATCACTTAAATTATTTTCTTCAGCGATTGACTTTAAAGATGTACATCCTTGACCATAACGCTTAGTCAACGATATCATAAGTGTTAAGCCATATCGTCCTTTAGTAGAAATTTTCATGTACTACACCTCTTATTTTCTAAAAAAATATTATTAATTCATTTTATCATTTTTTGTACACTTTGAGTAATTAGAAAGGTTGATTCCAAATGAAAAACGAACCATTAGCTTATAGAATGCGTCCTCAAACGATAGATGATGTTATAAGCCAAGAACATTTAGTCGGTCCAAAAGCCATTATTAGAAGAATGGTTAACACTAAAAAGTTAACTTCTATGATTTTTTATGGACCTCCGGGAATTGGAAAAACGAGTATCGCCCAAGCTATCGCCGGGAGTACTCAATATAAATTTAGACAACTTAATGCTGTCACTAACACTAAAAAGGATATGCAACTTGTTGTTGAAGAAGCCAAAATGTCTGGACAAGTTATACTTTTACTAGACGAAATTCATCGATTAGATAAGGCAAAACAAGATTTCTTATTACCTCATTTAGAATCAGGCAAAATTGTACTTATTGGTGCAACGACGTCAAACCCATACCATGCTATCAATCCAGCTATACGAAGCAGAACGCAAATTTTTGAACTATATCCTCTAAACGAAGAAGATATTTTAATTGCTTTAAACAGAGCGATTGAAGATAAAGAAAATGGATTAGCCTCATATGCCCCTATTGTAGACAAAGACGCGTTAGAATATTTTGCAAAAGCAAGTTACGGTGATGTGAGAAGTGCATTAAATGCGCTAGAACTTGCTGTACTCAGTGCTGATATTCAAGATGATAAACGTCACGTCACAATTGAAGATGCGCAAGTTTGTATTCAAAAGAACGCTTTCCAACACGATAAAGATGGTGATCAACATTATGATGTTATGAGTGCATTCCAAAAATCTATTAGAGGTAGTGATGTCGACGCAGCGCTACATTATTTAGCTAGATTAATTGAAGCGGGAGATTTGCCAACTATTGCAAGACGCCTTCTTGTGATTAGCTATGAAGACATCGGTTTAGCTTCTCCGGGTGCTGCAGCTAGAACATTATCTGCTATTGAAGCGAGTGAACGACTTGGCTTTCCAGAAGCCCGTATACCTTTAAGCCAAGCAGTCATCGAACTTTGTTTATCACCTAAATCTAATTCAGCAATTGTATCTATTGATGAAGCTCTTTCAGACATTAGAAAAGGTAAAGCTGGTTTAGTTCCGAAACATTTGAAAGATGGACACTATCAAGGTGCAAAAGAATTAGGAAATGCAATTGGTTATAAATACCCACATAATTATGAAAACGGATATGTAGAACAACAATATTTACCTGATACTTTAAAAGGCAAACAATATTATCAACCTAAGCTTACATCTAAATCTGAACAAAAATTAGCAGAAATATATCGCAACTTAAAAAAATGAGGCTGGACGTATCCAGTCTCATTTTTTATTATCAAAGCTGCTAGCTATTTATCTTTGATTCTTTTTACTGGGATATCTTTCAAAATATCATTCACAACATAGCTTGCACAAATTAACCCAACAACGCTTGGTACAAAAGCATTAGATGATGGTGGCATTTGCGCCTTTCTAACTTTTGCGTTTTTATCGCCTATAACTTCTTTTACATCTTCTCTTATCATAATAGGACTTTCATCACTAAATACAACATTAATACCTTTATGAATACCCATTTTTCTTAATTTTAGACGTATTATTTTTGCCATAGGATCTGTATGTGTTTTAGAAATATCAGCTATTTCAAATTTAGTAGGGTCTGTTTTGTTTGCAGCACCCATACTTGAGATAACATCGATACCTCTTTCTAAACATTCTTTCATAAGATGAACTTTATACATGATTGTATCACTAGCATCTACAAAATAATCAATGTCGTATTCATTAAATAAAGCTTCGTAAGTTTCTTCAGTATAGAACATATGCAATGAAGTGACTTTACAATCAGGATTAATTAATTTAATACGCTCTTCCATTAAATCTACTTTTGATTGACCAATTGTTGTTGTTAAAGCATGTAATTGTCTATTTACATTTGTGATATCTACATCATCTTTATCTATTAATATGATATGACCAATATTAGTTCTCGCTAATGCTTCAGCAGCAAATGAACCTACACCGCCTACACCTAGGACAACTACTGTTTTACTTTTTAATAAATCTAAGCCTTCTTTACCAATCGCTAATTCATTTCTTGAAAATTGATGCTTCATCATTATTTACTCCTTTACACAAAAATACGCAAGACATAAAGTCTTGCGTACCGATAGAATCCAATTGTGCCGTAATATTAAGTGCTAGATCATTTTGGCCTGCTATATACAGGTGGGTGCCCTGTTTCTTATTTTGCATGTCCTCCTTACGAGGCGTATGCGCTATTAAGAAAACCAATTAGGCTCCCTTGATCAAAAGTGTTAGGTCAAAATATAAAAAGCTTATTACGAACACTTCAGATGACTACCTTATAAATTTATTCTATCATAATTCTTCTAAATAACAAGTATTTATACTTTTAATTATTTTTCATCTAAATCAAGTTGCAAATGTAATTCATGTAACTGGCTCGTAGATACTTCACTTGGTGCATCCGTTAATAGACAAGAAGCACTTGCTGTTTTAGGGAATGCAATTGTATCTCTTAAGTTTGTTCTACCTGACAATAACATAACTAATCTATCTAGACCTAATGCAATTCCGCCATGTGGTGGTGCACCATATTTGAACGCTTCAATTAAGAATCCAAATTGTTCTTGTGCTTGTTCTTCTGTAAATCCAAGGGCTTTAAACATTTTTTCTTGAATTTCTGATTTATGAATTCTAATAGATCCTCCACCTAATTCAAAACCATTTAAAACAATATCATACGCATTGGCTTCAACATTTGTTGGATCATTTTCAAGCATTTCTTCATGTTCTTTTTTAGGTGCAGTAAATGGATGATGCGCTGCAACATAACGTTCTGATTCATCATCGTATTCAAATAATGGCCAATCTGTTACCCATAAGAAATTATATTTATTTGGATCAATTAAACCACGATCTTTACCAAGTTTATTTCTTAACTGCGCTAAACTTGCTGCTACGACATCTTTTTTATCTGCTATAAATAATACTAAGTCTCCAGCTTTAGCTTCAGTTTGGTTTAATAATTCAGCAGTAATGTCTTCATCAAAGAATTTACTAATCGGACCATTTAAGCCTTCTTCTGTTACTTTAACCCACGCTAAACCTTTAGCACCATAAATACTTGCAAATGATTGTAATTGGTCGATATCTTTTCTAGAGTAGTCAGCCGCACCATCTTCAACAACGATTGCTTTAACTTCTCCACCATTTTCAACTGTAGATTTAAATACTTTAAAGTCCATTTTTGAAGCAAGTTCTGATAAGTTAATCAGTTCCATACCAAATCTTGTATCTGGTTTATCAATTCCGTATCTTTCCATTGCTTCAGCGTATGTCATACGTGGAAATGGTGTTGTAATATCAATACCTTTTACATCTTTCATGATGCGTTTCATAAGACCTTCATTCATTTTGATAACGTCTTCTTGATCAACAAAGCTCATCTCGATATCGATTTGCGTAAATTCAGGTTGTCTATCCGCTCTTAAATCTTCGTCTCTAAAACATTTAACGATTTGATAGTATTTATCAAATCCACCAATCATTAATAATTGTTTAAATATTTGTGGAGATTGAGGTAAAGCATAGAACTCTCCATCATGTACACGAGATGGTACTAAATAGTCTCTTGCACCTTCTGGTGTAGATTTAGTTAATACAGGTGTTTCTACTTCGTAAAACTCACCTTCATCTAAGTAATTTCTTACTGCACGTGTAATTTGATGTCTCATTTTAAATGTTTGAGCTAAACTTTCTCTTCTTAAGTCGATATAACGATATTTTAATCGTACATTTTCGTCAATATCATTCATATCTGTTATTGAAAATGGCGGTGTTTCAGATTCATTTAAAATTGTAATTTCAGAAACTTGTACTTCGACTTTACCAGTCTTGATTTTGTCATTAATTGATTTTTCATCTCTTTTAGTTACTAAACCTTTAACTTGAATGACATATTCAGAACGGATTTTCTCAGCAACACTTAAAGCTTCTTGAGAGAAATCTGGGTTAAAAACGATTTGTACAACGCCTTCGCGGTCACGTAAATCAACAAATATTAAACCACCTAAGTCACGTCTTTTTTGTACCCAACCATTTAAAGTAACCGTTTGACCAATATATTCTTCAGTTATTTTACCAGCATATGTTGTTCTTTTTTCCATTATGATTCCACCTTTAAATAATTCTCTAATTCTGATAATGAAACAAGTGTCTTTTCACCAGTTTCCATATTCTTAACTTCTACTTCTTGTTTTTCTAATTCATTTTCACCTAATACAATCGTGTATCTCGCATTTAATCTATCCGCTTGTTTCATTTGACCTTTTAATTTACGTTGTAAATAGTCTTTATCACAACTAATACCAGCCATTCTTAATTGATTGATTAATTGAACTGAAAGTCTATCCGCTTCTTCACCCATTGTCGCGATAAATAAGTCGATTGAATCTTCTTCTTCGATTTCAATACCTTCAGCTTCAAGTGCTAGTAGCAAACGTTCAATACTTAATGCAAAACCTATACCTGTTTCTTTTGGACCATCAAGTAATTCTAGTAAGCCGTTATATCTACCGCCACCACATAAAGTAGTAATAGCACCAAATCCTTCAGCATTACTCATCACTTCGAATGCTGTGTGAGTGTAATAATCTAAACCACGCACTAAATTCGTATCTATTTCATACTCGATACCAAGTTCGTCTAATAAACTTTTAACCTCTTCGAAATATTGTTTAGAATAGTCATTTAAGTATTCCGTAATTTTAGGTGCATTTTTAACAGCTTCTTTATCACGGTCTACTTTACAATCCAATATACGCATTGGATTTGTGTGTAATCTACTTTGACAATCGCTACAGAAAGTATCAATTACTGGTTCAAAATGCGCTTGTAATGCTTTCGTGTAATCAGCTCTTGATTCTGCATCACCAATACTATTGATGACTAATTTTAAGTCTTTCAATCCGAAAGATTTGTAAATGTGTACGAGCATTGAAATAATTTCAACATCAATAGAAGGATTTTCTGATCCAATCGCTTCTACACCAAATTGAACAAATTGACGATAACGCCCTTTTTGTTTTCTTTCATATCGGAACATTGGACCATTGTAATAAAGTTTTACAGGTTGATTTGGTTCACCTTGCATTTTGTTTTCGATGTAACTTCTAACAACACCTGCAGTACCTTCAGGTCGTAATGTAATGCTTCTATCACCTTTATCTTTAAAAGTGTACATTTCTTTTTGTACAACATCTGTTGAATCACCAACACCTCTACTAAAAAGTTCAGTACTTTCAAATATTGGTGTTCTAATTTCTTTATAATTATATATTCTCATTAACTCATATAATTTATTCTCAATGTATTGCCATTTATAAGTATCTTTTGGTAATAAATCTTGTGTACCACGTGGTATATTAATCATAATATTTCCTCCTTTAAAATATAAAAAGTCCCTTGTATGCATATACATACAAGGGACGAATTATCCGTGTTGCCACCCTAATTAGTATTTAATGATTCATTAAATACTCACTTAACAACATTGTAACGGATGTTAACCGATCTTATTTTCGTAAGATTCCCTCTTCTTGTGTTCAAAAGTATACGCAGTATTCATATAACTTTCAGCAAATGTTATACTCTCTGTTTCCTACTATAACGGTATACTATTCAAGAATAAACGGTATATAATCTATTTCATAATTTATATTAATATTAAACCCATAATCTGTAGTAGTCAATATCTAATTTGAAAAGTAAACTTTCAAACCGTCAACAATCCCTGTTTCAACAATGTGTCTATATTTTCTATCAACAATTAAATCTTCATCTGTAGGGTTACTAATATAACCTAACTCTAACAATACTGCAGGCATTTTAGTTTGACGAATCACTTGGAAGTTTTCGTTTCTTACGCCTCTATCAGATAGTATGGATTTTTGATTAATTGAAGTTTGTAACGTATCTGCAAATTCTTTTTGAGAATCATGATGGTAATAAACTGTTAAACCATGTGGTGCTGATGAATCTAACGCATCATTATGGATACTTATAAAGACATCTCCATCACCTTGTCTATCTTTTAATTTAACATATTCATCTTTTGTTCTCGTCATTTTCACTTTAGCGCCTTCAGTTTCAAGCATTTCTTTAAGCTCTTTTGCAGTTTTTAATGTAATGACTTTTTCGGTTACATCTTTATGTTTTGAACTCGATGCGCCTTGGTCACTTCCACCATGACCAGGATCTAATATAATCACTTTTCCTTTTAATGGTTTTAATACTGGATTAACATCTTCTTTAATATCAAGATTTGTATGCCAACCAGCAATCCAGCCTTTTTCATTTTGATCATTTTTGACTTCAAACCATTTTCCTTCTCTGTCTGTTATATCAAAACTATCTCCTTTTTTTACATCAAAGATAATTGGATAATAAGCGGCAGGTCCAGTTCTTAACTCACCATCTTCTTTCATAGATAGTGTTTTAGGTTCGTCCTCTTTAGGAATCAATAAATAAATAATAATGATTAACAAAACAATCAGTAAAATGGCAACACTGATGACAGGAACAGGCTTTATTCTCCTCTTTTTAAACCATAAATTAATTCGGTTCATTGAATGTTACCATCCTTACTTTCGAATATAATCGTAATTGGTCCATCATTGATTAATGACACATCCATATGTGCGCCAAATTCTCCTGTTTTCACATTAATGTTATAAGAATCTAACTGTTCATTAAAATATTCATATATCTTTAATGCTTCATCTGGGCTTTTAGCATTCGTAAACCCAGGTCTATTCCCTTTTTTTACTGAAGCATATATTGTAAATTGTGATATCGACAAGATTTCACCACCGACTTGATGTATATCTAAATTCATTTTACCTTCTTGATCTTCAAAAATTCTTGTCTTTGCTATTTTCTTAGCGATAACATCTGCGTCTGCATAAGTTGATTCTTGTCCAACACCCACTAATAATAAAAATCCTTGTTTAATTTCATTTTGAGTATTTTCAGACGTTACTTTAGCTTGGCTTACTTTTTGTAGAACAACTTTCAAAAAAATTCACCTCTTAATTCCATACACGACTTACTGTATAAATATCGCCTAATTGTTTAATTCGATCAACAATTCTATATACGTCATTCACATTTTTAACCATTACGCTAATGTTAATAACTGCATTTTTATCTATATCAGCTTTACCTGAAACTTTTACTAATTGTACTTTAATTGCATTCACAACTTGAAGTACTTCGTTTAATAATCCATTTCTGTCGTAACCTGTAATTTCTAAATCTACTTGATAATTTTTTTGTTCATTTGTATTTTTAACCCATTCAACATCGATTAATCGTTCATTTTCATTAACGATGTTCGGGCAATCTTTACGATGAACTTTAACGCCATGACCTTTTGTAATATAGCCAATGATTTCATCACCAGGTATTGGATTACAACATTTTGAAAGTTTAATAAGCATGTTATCTAAACCTTCGACATAGACACCAGTATCTGTTCTAATATCTTGTTTAATTGGAATGGATTTATTGACTTCTTGCACTTGATTAAGCGATTGTTTCTTACGTTCAAGTCTCAGCTTTTCAGTAAGTCTGTTAACAGCTTGTAAGGCAGTTATGCCACCAAAACCAACTGCAGCATATAAGTCATCTTCATTTGAAAAATTATATTTTTCGTTAACAAGTTTAATGTTTTCAGCATTTAATACTTCATCTACATTGTATCCATGCTCTTTAATTTCCGCTTCAATCATAAATTTACCTTTTTCAATATTGGCAGAGCGGTCTTGTTTCTTAAAGAAACTGCGGATTTTACTTTTCGCACTTGAAGATCGGACGATTTTTAACCAATCTCGACTTGGCCCATATGAATGTTTACTCGTTCTAATCTCGACAATATCACCAGTAGATAACTTATAATCGATAGGAACGATTTTGCCGTTAACTTTCGCACCAATCATTTTATTACCAACTTCACTGTGAACAGCGTATGCAAAATCAATTGGAACTGCTCCATATGGTAATTCAACAACATCACTTTCAGGTGTAAAGACATACACTTTATCACTTTGAAGGTCATATTTTAATGATTCCATAAATTCTTCTGCATCAGGTGAAGTATTGTCAGTTTCAGCTATTTCCTGTAGCCAACTCATTTTTTGTAAATATTCTTCTGATTTATTGCTTAAATTTTTACCTTCTTTATATGCCCAGTGAGCTGCAACCCCATGTTCTGCAATTTCATGCATTTCGAATGTTCTGATTTGAATCTCTAAAGGATCTCCATTTGGACCAACGACTGTAGTATGCAGCGATTGATACATATTCTGTTTAGGCATCGCTATGTAATCTTTAAATCGACCAGGCATTGGTTTCCATAATGTATGGACAAGACCTAGCACAGCATAACAATCTTTGATTGAAGGGACAATCACTCTTATTGCAAGTAAGTCAAAAATTTGTTCGAATTGTTTTTTCTGTTTGACCATTTTTCTATAAATACTATAGATATGTTTAGGTCTACCACTTATGTCGCCAGAAATATTCATAACTTCCATTTCAGACTCTATATCTTTAATCGCATTCGCAATATATGTTTCTCGTTCGCTTCTTTTCTTTTTCATCAGATTAACAATTCTAAAATATTGAACACTATCAATATATCTTAATGAAATGTCTTCAAGTTCCCACTTAATTGTATTGATACCTAATCTATGCGCAAGTGGTGCATAGATTTCTAACGTTTCTTTAGCAATACGTTTTTGCTTTTCTTTAGGCATCGCTTTTAAAGTACGAACATTATGTAATCTATCTGCTAATTTAACTAATATAACTCGGACATCTTTAGCAATCGCTATAAATAATTTTCTATGATTTTCAGCTTGTTGCGTTTCTTTAGATTTATATTTAACTTTTTTTAATTTTGTAACACCATCTACAATTATGGCTACTTCTTCATTAAACATTTCTACCAAATCATCATACGTATAAGGTGTATCCTCAATTACATCATGAAGGAATCCAGCAACTATAGTTGGACCATCCAATTTCATTTCGGTTAAAATACCCGCTACCTGAATAGGATGCATGATATATGGCAAATTATTTTTTCTAATTTGTCCTTGATGTGCTTTAAAAGCCAAATCATAACTCTTTTCTACTAAACGATATGCATCTTCAGATAAGTAACTTTTAGCTTTATATAAAACATCATCAGCACTGTATGGATATTCTTTATTCATAGGGACACCACCTCTTCAAATAAAATTCTCTTGAATATTACTATTATAGCAATTTTCAATAGTAATATGCCACCGTTAATTATAATTATTAAAAATAAAATAGCCACAATGTGACTATTTTATTCATCGTATGAAATTAACGAAACAACATCGTAACCTTTTAATTTTTCAATGCCGTTTAAATATTTAAGTTCAATTAAAAATGCAATACCCACTACAATTCCACCTAATGATTCTACTAAGTGAATTGCCGCTTCAATTGTACCACCTGTTGCTAATAAATCATCAGTAATCAATACACGTTGACCAGGTTTGATTGCATCTTTGTGCATTGTTAACACATTTGACCCATACTCAAGATCATATTCATAACGAATCACTTCACGAGGTAATTTCCCTTCTTTACGTACTGGTGCAAAGCCAATACCCATTGCATATGACACAGGACAACCAATAATAAATCCTCTTGCTTCTGGTCCTACTACGACATCAACTTGTTTGTCTTGAGCATATTGTACGATTTGGTCAGTGGCATATTTGTATGCTTCACCATTATCCATAATTGTCGTGATATCTTTAAAGTTAACACCTTGTTTTGGCCAATCTTGTACTTCTGAAACATATTGTTTTAAATCCATTATACTTCCTCCTCAACATCACTTAACAATGAATGTATCCAACTGATTAATGATTGGCTATCATTGTACAACAATGTCTTTTCTATTTCTATTTGTTGTTTTCTTGCTTGATATAACGGTGCGTTTTGTATGTCAGTTTTTCCCGCATCTTTATTTATTTCAATTATACCATGATTCATTGTAATAAAGTTTAACTCATAAAAGCAATTTAAAATGAATTTCAATTGATCAGGTTTAATTTTTAAAGCTTCACATAATTTCATACCATCATTTTGAATATTGGTTGATTGATTCATATATAAAGCTTTATAAGCTTGCTTGAACTTTTCATCACTTGGAATACCTTCAAAGTATGAATTGGTTTGCCCTTTAAATACTAAATAATATTTTTCGGCTTTAATATTAGATAAAGTTTGTTTGAATGTTTCTAAATCTTGTGGTAAATCTCTCAGCACACACGTTTCGACTTCATTTGGATACGTATCACCATAATGTATATATTGCTCATTTATTTTCTCGGATGAAAGGTTAATCACAAACAGTGCATTGTCTTGATCAATTTTTAACAAGTCCTGTTTATTTTTACTTCTATAATCAAAAATAGCATGGTCATTACTCAACGCTAAATCTTTAAGAATAATTTGTGGAGATTGATGTCCATTCCATTCATTAACATTTAAACTACCTGCAACATTAATTGTCGTATCATTTGAAATATCATGAATGAGATGTCCAGCATTCCAATGTAAAGCTGCAATATTTTTGTCTGTTAATGTTAATTTAAGATGTTTATTTCCTTGACCAATACCTTTAACAGATTTGACCGGAACATTACTAATTGAAAATAGTGGCGCTAATAAATCTGTACCAAAAGGTCTTAATCTTTCTAAATCAAATATGTTATCAACCGTAATATCTGAAGTTTCTATTTCTGCATCAACGATTAACTGCGGTAATAATTTTTTACCTTCTGTTATTTTGTGCATATCTTGATTCAAAGCTTTCTTCAATGGTTCAATCGCGTCAATATCTAATGTCATACCAGCCGCCATATGATGGCCACCAAATTTACGAATCAAATCGCTATGATTTGTTAGAAATTCAAACATTGAAACTTGTTCAATACTTCTAGCAGAACCTTTCGCGTGATTTTGCTCTATATCCACATTTAATACAATTGTTGGTAAATGATACTTCTCAACTATTCTTGAAGCCACAATACCTAATACACCTTCATTCCAATCTTCTTTTGCAAGTATTAGAAATTGGGCATTTTGTTGCATTTCAATTTCAGCTAGCTCCATTGCTTCATTCGTAATATTTTCAACAATTGCTTTACGTTCTGTATTAAATTGGTCCACTTCTTCAGCTAAGAACATCGCTTCATCGTCATCATCGCTCATAAGCAATTCTCCAGCTAATCGAGCATCATCTAATCTACCAACTGCGTTCAGACGAGGTCCGATAATAAAGCCGACTGTTTGTTCACTTACTTCATCCGTAAAATCAGCTACGGACAATAAACTTTTTATCCCTGGTAAAGGTTGTTCATTCAAAATGCGCAACCCTTGTTTAACCATATATCTATTTTCATCCGTTAAACTCACTAAGTCGGCAATCGTACCGATAGCAACTAAACCTAAGAACGCATCTGGTATATCTGCTTTAAGTGCTTTAGAAAGTTTATATGAAACACCCACTCCAGCTAAATATTTAAATGGATAATTAAAATCAGGGTGCATAGGGTGAACAATCGCATATGCATTCGGCTTTGTTTCGCCAAATTCATGATGGTCTGTCACAATCACATCAATACCAAGTTCATTGGCAATATCAATTTCATGATGACCTTGAATACCATTATCCACTGTGATGATAAGAGACACACCTTCATCATGTGCATTTCTAAATGCCGCTTCACTCGGTCCATATCCTTCAGTAAATCTATTAGGAATATACCAACCTACAGTAGCTCCCATTGACTCTAAAGTCTTGACGAGAATCGTTGTAGATGTAACTCCATCTGCATCATAATCACCATATACTAATATTCTTTCATCATTTTCAATAGCTTTATGTATTCTCGAAGTTGCCTTTTCCATATCACTTAATAACATCGGATCGTGGAATAACACTTCATTAGATAATAAACTTTCAATTTGTTCTTCAGACGTATAGCCTTTTGAAATTAAAGTTTTTTCTAAAAGTGGCGAAATTTTATATTTTTTTATGATTTGTGGATCAATATTTTGATTGAGCTCTGATTTTTTCCATTGATAACAAGCTTTAGTCATATCAAATCTCCTCATTTCTACTCAAAACATTATACATGAAATATCGTACTTTCTCTACTAAACAAATAAAACATGATTAAAGAGTCAGGTTGTAAAAAGATTCAGCGGTTAGTTACACTTCGACCGACTTTTGTTACTATGGGCACCCTTAGTTACATTTCCCCGTACTTTTGTAATCATGACCTCTAAGTTAAACCTTTATCATTTACTCTAAACAAAAAAGTACCTGCCCCTTTACTAAGGACAGGTACACGATTTATTAAACTAATATTTTTTCATCGTTTGATTTTTTCTCAGTATATACAACTAATTTACCATTTTCTGATTTTTTAAGTTGTCGTTTTTTCAAGATACCCCATAAAGGTACTGCGACGAAAACTGATGAGAACACACCGGATACTAAACCGATTAATAGTGCTAATGAGAAGTTGAAAATACTTGATGAACCAAGTATTAATAATGCGACAACTACTATAACAACTGTTAATACGGTATTGATTGATCTTGTCATCGTTTGTCTAATAGATGAGTTAACAATCATATCAATAGTTTCTGGTTTCGTTATCACTTTCACTTTACGTAAATTTTCCCTTACGCGGTCAAATGTAACGATTGTGTCATTGATTGAATAACCTATAATTGTTAGAACTGCTGCTATGAATGTAATATCCACTTCGAGTCTGAATAAACTGAATACCGATACGATCATAAATACGTCATGTAATAATGCAAGTACAGCAGTTGTACCCATTCTCCATTCAAATCTAAATGATACGTATAAAACAATTCCTAGTGCTGCATAAAGCATTGCTTTAAATGCATTTCCAGCTAATTCTTGACCAACAACTGGTGAAACCGTACTTACGTTTGGATCATGACCCAATGATTTACCAAAGTCAGATTTAACTTTTTGTATTTCAGATTTGTTTAATGCATCTTTAAATTGAACGGTTGCCATTTTGTTTCCAGTTCCACTTGTGGTAACTTGTGATGGTTCTAATCCCATATCTTTAAACTGTTTTGACACTTGTTCAGTCTTGATAGCTTGATCAGATTGTAAGTCAACACGTGTACCACTTGTGAAATCAATACCTAAGTTTAATCTAAATATCGATATGATGATAGCACCGATAATAATCGTAATTATACTAAATGTTAATAATGGTTTAGCAAGTTTTACGAAATTAATTTTGTCATAGACTGTTCTTAAATCATGAACGTCTAATCTTTCACTAATATCATGTCTATCTTTCTTAGAAACACCAAACCAATTATATTTTTTCTTGAAGTAGTTTGAGTTTACTAATAATGCTAATAATATTCTTGTGAAAAATACTGAAGTTACGAAACTCATAAGAATCGCAAGTAATAACATTGTTGCGAAACCTTTTACTGAACTTTCACCAAATACGAATAATACGAGCGCTGCTAAAATTGTTGTTAAGTTAGCATCTAAAATCGTAATAAATGAAGAGCCAGAACCTTTTTTGAAGGATTGTTGTAAAGTCCTTCCTATCCGCAATTCATCTTTTATCCGTTCATACATGATGATGTTAGCATCAACGGCCATACCTACACCTAATACTAAGGCAGCAAGTCCGGGCAATGTTAATACCCCTGAAATAAAGTTAAATGCTACTAATGTTAAGTAAACATAAGCACTTAATGTAATGACAGCTACAACACCAGGTAATCGGTAGTAAATGAGCATGAATAAGAATATAATACCTACACCTATTGAAGAAGCAAGTACTGTTTCATCTAATGCATCTTTACCGAATTGTGCACCTACTGATGTAGAATAAACTTCATCTAATTTAACAGGTAGTGAACCTGAGTTTAATAAATCTGCAATTTGTTTTGCTTCTTTAACACCTTTTTCACCATTGAATCCACCAGAAATTTCAACATTTTCTGAATTGATTGGTTGGCTTACAGTTGCTGCAGAAATATATTTCGGTTCTTTACCTTCTTGTTCTTTCTTAGCTTCTTTAGCGTAACTGTCTCCTTTTTCATAGTCCATCCAAATGACCATTAAATTAGGATTCATTTTAGAAACTTTTTCAGTTACTTCTTTGAACTTTTTAGCATCTTTTAGTTTAAGAGTAACGGCTACTTCGTTTGTATTGTCTTTAAAGCCTTGCTTAGCGCCACCTTGAACTAAATCTTTACCAGATAGTAAAACTCTATCCTTTGCATCTCTGATCGTTAAATTCGCTTGTGTAGAAAGTACTTCACGAGCTTCATTCTGGTCTTTAATACCAGCTAATTGAACTCGAATTCGATTACCTTCTTCAACTTGAATTTTCGGCTCAGAAACACCTAATACGTTTACACGTGACTCTAAAGTCTTTGCAGTAGATTTAACCGCATCATTATCAATCTTATCACCTTTGTCTAAAGGATTAACTTGATATAAAACTTCAAAACCACCTTGTAAGTCTAGACCTAAATTTACATTCTTTGTTATATCTTTTGTTGTTGATCCTATTAAGCTAAAAACCAACACTGCAAGAAGTAAAAAGGCTATAATTCTACTCCGCTTTTTCACGATAACACCTCTTACATATTTTTAATTCACTATATATGTTATAGCATACATCAACTATAGTTGAATAGCCATAACATTCATGTATGAAAAAAAGACATGGATAACCATGTCTTTTAACATTAAATATGATACATAATATTAAACCAATTTCCTTAAAAAGTAAACTGTTTTATGAAGGGTCTACTTGTTTAATTGCTGGTTTTTCAAATGTAATTTCGTGTCCTTTATCGTTAACAGAAACAACAACGATAGACTCATCTACTGCTCTAACAGTACCTTTGATACCGCCGATTGAAGTTACTTTTTGACCAACTTCTAAACGGTTTAATAATTCACGATGTTCTTTTGCACGCTTTTGTTGTGGTCTAATCATTAAGAACCAAACAAGCGCAAAAATTAAGATAATAGGTAATAATTGTACTAATACTTCCATATTCAATCTCCTTTAAAAGTTTTTGGGGTTATCTACATTTAGTCCATACTGCTCGAAAAATTCATCTTTGAAATCAAGTAATCGATCTTCTCTTATTGCTTGGCGAATGTTCTCCATAAGTTTTAATAAGAAATACAAATTATGATATGTAGTAAGACGAATTCCAAATGTTTCATCTGCTTTAATCAGATGACGCAAATATGCTTTAGTATAGTTTCTACATGTATAACAATCACACTCTGGATCAAGCGGAGATAAATCTTGCTGATATTTAGCATTTTTTATAACGACTCTACCTTGAGATGTCATACAAGTACCGTTTCTAGCTATACGTGTAGGTAATACGCAATCAAACATATCGATGCCTCTAATAGAACATTCGATTAATGCGTCTGGAGAACCAACTCCCATTAAATATCTTGGTTTATTAAATGGCATTAATGGCGCTGTATGTTCAACCATTCTGTACATGACAGGTTTAGGTTCACCAACAGACAAACCACCAATAGCATAGCCAGGAAAATCAAGTGAAACGAGGTCTTTAGCACTTTGCTCTCTAAGATCCTTATATTCTCCACCTTGGATAATACCAAATAAAGCTTGATCTTCAGGGCGACGATGAGCTTCTAGACATCTTTCCGCCCATCTTGATGTTCTCTCAATTGAATTTTTTACATATTCATATTCAGATGGCATTGGAGGGCATTCATCAAACGCCATCATAATATCTGAACCAAGATCATTTTGAATATGCATCGCTTTTTCAGGACTTAAGAACAATTTAGAACCATTTAAATGATGTCTAAAATGTACACCTTCTTCTTCGATTTTTCTCATATCACTTAAACTGAATACTTGAAAACCTCCAGAATCGGTAAGTATAGGTCCATCCCAATTCATAAACTTATGTAATCCACCCACTTTAGAAATGATATCACTTCCAGGTTGTAACCACAAATGATAGGTATTACTAAGTATAATTTTTGCTTCCATCTGTTTAAGTTCTTCAGGGCTCATTGTCTTAACTGTTGCTTTAGTTCCAACAGGCATGAACATAGGCGTTTCAAATGAACCATGAGGTGTATGCACAATCCCTAGTCTTGCACCTGATTGCTTACAAGTCTTAATGTGCTCGTATGTTACTGCAGGCATAATGTTGCTCCTTTTCTATATTAAAATCATTGCATCTCCGAAACTAAAAAATCTATACTTTTCTTCAACTGCATGTTTATATGCATTTAAAATATGTTCTCTAGTCGATAGTGCGGATACTAGCATGATGAGAGTTGATTTTGGTAAATGGAAATTGGTAATTAAACCATCTATCGCTTTAAACTCATATCCCGGATAAATAAATATGTCAGTCCAACCACTTTCTTCAACAAATTGGTCATTTTTAGAACGAATTGTCTCTAGTGTTCTTGTAGACGTTGTACCTACAGATATTATTTTATGACCACTTGCTTTTACACAGTTTAATAATTCAGCCGTTTCAGCAGTCATTTGGTAGTATTCTGAATGCATTTCATGATCATCTATATTATCTACACTGACTGGTCTAAATGTACCCAAACCAACATGTAACGTAATAAATGCAATGTGTACACCTTTATCAGCAATTTCTTGTAATAAATGTTCAGTGAAGTGTAAACCTGCTGTAGGCGCAGCTGCAGACCCAACTGCTTTAGCATAAACTGTTTGATATCTATCTTGGTCGTCTAATCGTTCTTTAATATATGGTGGTAACGGCATTTCACCAAGCTCATCTAATCTTTCTTGTAAGATACCTTCGTATGAAAGTTTCATAATGCGTCCACCTTGATCAAGTTCTTTGATACAAGTCGCAATGATTTTACCTTCTCCAAATGAAACAGATTGACCAACTCTTATACGTTTAGCTGGTTTAATTAATACTTCCCATTCATTATCTTCTTGTTGCGTTAGCATCAGCATTTCTACTTTTGCACCAGTTTCTTCTTTTAAGCCAAACAATCTTGCTGGCATGACTTTCGTATCATTTAATACTAAACAGTCACCTGGTGAAAGTTGATTGACAACTTCTTTAAACGTTAAATCTTCTAATTCACCTGTAGCTTTATTACATTTTAATAACCTACTGCTCTCTCTATCTAACAGTGGTGTTTGTGCAATTAATGATTCAGGTAAATCAAAATCGAAATCTTCAATATTCACAAACTTTGCCTCTTTCCTAATCCATTTTAATGTCGAAGTGATCATAACTTAAAGCAGTAGCACGACGACCTCTTGGCGTTCTTTCTATAAACCCTTTTTGGATGAGATAAGGTTCATAAACGTCTTCAAGTGTTACACGTTCTTCACCTATCGTGGCTGCTATCGCATCTAATCCAACTGGACCACCTTTATAATTATTCAGGATACAGTGCATAATTTTATAATCTATATGGTCGAGTCCTTCTTCATCTACTTGTAGTAAATCTAAAGCATGCTTTGTAATATCCATAGAAATAGCTTCGTCACCTTCTACTTGAGCAAAGTCACGCACTCTACGTAATAAACGATTGGCTATACGAGGTGTTCCTCTACTACGTTTCGATAATTCAACTGTACTATTTTGGTCAATATCTACTTCAAATACTTCAGCAGTACGTTTTATGATTTCTTGCAAACTATTATCATCGTAATATTCTAATCTAAGATGCACACCAAAACGATCTCTCAAAGGTGCTGAAAGGCTCCCTACACGTGTTGTTGCACCTACTAGCGTAAAAGGTGGTAAATCAATTCTAATACTTCTAGCTTCTTCACCTTTACCAACGACGATATCTAAGAAGAAATCTTCCATAGCAGGGTATAACACTTCTTCAACGACTCTGCTTAATCGGTGTATCTCATCAATGAAAAGTACATCCCCAGGTTGTAACGCAGAAAGTATGGCTGCTAAATCGCCAGGCCTTTCAATAGAAGGTCCACTTGCAGTTCTTAAATTAACATTCATCTCATTAGATATAATATGAGCTAAAGTCGTCTTCCCTAAACCAGGCGGACCATAAAGTAAACAATGATCTAAAGGTTCTTCCCTTAACTTAGCCGCTTTAATAAATATATCTAAGTTTGATTTAATATTATTTTGACCAATATATTGATTTAAAGTATCTGGTCTTAATGAAAGTTCACTTTGGATATCATCTTCGTGTCCATGTTCATCCATTAATCGCTCATCCAAAAAATCACCTCATTTACTGAATAAGTAATGCTAAACCTCTTTTAACACAAGCATCTACTGAATCAAATGATTCTTTTTCCAGGTTCTTCTTAACTTTTGTAATTTCTCGTCTAGAGTAACCTAATGCTTCTAAAGCTAACAATGCTTCTTCTAATACATCCTGATCGGCATCTTTACTTTCTGGGAATAACTCAGACTCTTCAGTGATAACTAATTTCCCTTTTAAATCAAGAATAATTTGTCTTGCTGTTTTTTTACCGATACCAGGAAACTTTGTCAAATATGATTCATTTTCATTTTCTATAGCAATTGCTACTTCATTAGGCGTGCTTGTCGCTAAAATTGCTAATGCTGACTTCGGTCCAATACCTGTTACTTTAATTAAGCTTAAAAACATATCCTTTTCTTCTAGGTTCACAAATCCATACAATAATTGGGCATCTTCACGCACAATTAATTGTGTATATACTTGCGTTTCTTTATCTAATTGAGATTGAAAACGATATGAGTTTGGTGTTTGAATTTCATAACCTATACCATTTGCCTCAACTACAATATGAGAAGGATATAATTGTGAAACGATTCCTTTTATATATGCATACATTTAGACAACTTCCTTTACATACTCATTCCAATAACTTCTACTTCATCAACATACGGACTTTCTTTAATTGCATCCATTAACTCTTCTAATGATAACTCAATATTTGCAGCATTAAGAGAAATTGTAATCGTTGCTCTATCCTTTATTGGTAGACTTTGATGAATGGTAAGAACAGAACCTTTAACTTCAGCAATTTTATTCAAGACAGTTGCGAGCATTCCTACTTCATCTTGTACGTATAAAATTAATGTTAAATTTTTGGTCTGTTCTTCTAATCTATCAATTGGAAATATTGTATCTTTATATTTATAAAAAGCACTTCTAGATAAATTAAATTCTTTAACTGCATCATAAATCGTTAAATTATTATTTTTTAATAGTGCATTTTTAACTTTGATTGTCTTTTGCACTGACTCTGGCAAAACATCTTCTCTGATTAAATAAAACCTTTTTGTTGATTCATTTGATTTTTTCAATTGGAACACGCCCTATTCGACAAATTCAAATTCTCCACCTAAAATTCTTACAATATCACCATTTGAAGCACCGCGTTCTCTTAAGGCATCATCAATACCCATTGAACGCATTTGTCTTGCAAATCTTCTAACTGCTGCATCACGATTAAAGTCTGTCATTTTGAATAATCTTTCAATCGAATTACCTGATACAACATAGGCACCATCGTCATCTCTCGTAATAACAAAATGATCTCGTGATTTCTCGTGTTTATATACAACACGATGTACACCAGTTTCTTCTTCGACTGAATCGAAGTCCATTCCTTCAGTTTCATCTAATAAATCAGCAATTTGATATAGTAGTTTATCAACGTTATGACGTGTAACTGTACTAATAGGAATAATATTAACATCTTCTTGAAGTTGTTCTTTGAACATTTCTAATTGTGTTTCTGAATCTGGTAAATCCATTTTATTCGCAACGACAATTTGTGGTCTTCTAGAAAGATTTTCATTATATGATTTTAATTCTTGATTAATTGTAACATAATCTTCATATGGGTCTCTGCCTTCCATTCCACTCATATCTATTATATGAACAATTACTCTTGTACGTTCAATATGTCTTAAAAATTGATGACCTAAACCTACACCTTCAGAAGCACCTTCAATTAAACCTGGTAAATCTGCCATTACAAATCCTCTACCATCATTTGTTTGGACAACGCCTAAATTAGGTTTAATTGTCGTAAAGTGATAAGCACCGATTTTTGGTTTTGCTTTGGAAACGATAGATAATAATGTTGATTTACCAACGCTTGGATAACCTACTAAACCTACATCTGCCATAAGTTTAAGTTCTAACATGACTTCAAGTTCTTCACCAGGTTCACCATTTTCACAGAAATCTGGTGCTGGATTACTTGCTGAAGCAAATCTTGAGTTACCTCTACCACCACGGCCACCTTTAGCAACTGTAGCACGTTGACCATGTTCAACAAGGTCAGCTAGAATCTCTTCATTTTCAGCATTTTTAATAATTGTACCAGGTGGTACTTTTAATACTAAGTCGTCTGCTCCACGACCATGCATGTTACTACTTTGGCCATTCTCACCTTTATCAGCTTTAAATTTTCTTTGAAATCTAAAGTCTAATAAAGTACGTAAACCTTCATCTACCTCAAATACGACTGAAGCACCTTTACCACCGTCGCCACCTGCTGGTCCACCAAATGGAACATACTTTTCACGACGAAAAGCTACTAAACCGTTTCCGCCGTCACCAGCTTTTAACGATATTTTGACCTGATCTATAAACATGTTTACACCTCTATTTCTTTTATGTTAATAAAAAATTCTAATTCTATATGATTTTGACTTTCTGATAAAATTTCAACGTTATATTTAGAAAATGATTGTTCAATTTGATTAAAGTCCTTATTAGTTGGATTTAACCAAACAAGCATTGTGACAAATTCTTCTTCTACTGTAAGACTAATATGAATATTTTTTTCATCCATATCGTTAATCACAACAGCTTTCAAATCATTAAATATATTAGTTAAAGTATCATCAGTTCTTTCTAAGTTCTTTTGATAATAATCGATATTTGAGTTATCAATTTCAAATGTCCATTTAGAGCCTGACAAAGATAGTTTGTATTCAAATACATTATGAACAAATTTTCTACACGGTGCATTTAAAAACAACTGTTCTTGCTTGAGATTTTTGTACAATTCATCAATTAATAAATCAACCTCTTCATGTTTTCCTAACTGTTTATATGTATATAACAATTGGAACTGATTCACAAAATCATGTCTAGACTTTAAATACACATCTAAATTATTCATTCCATCACCTTTATTATCGTTATTCTTAACACTCATTATAACATTTTCGTATTATGAATAAAAAAAGAAACTGCAATTCTGAATAGCTTCTTTATATATAAACCACACTATGCATTCTTATTTAAATAACTGCCAACATAATGATTGAGGCTGGGACAATTATATATGTCCCAGCCTCATCTAAATATAAAGATTATTCAGCAGCTGCGTATACAGATACTTTCTTTTTGTCACGACCAAAACGTTCGAATTTAACAACGCCGTCGATTTTAGCGAATAATGTATCGTCTCCACCGCGACCTACGTTTTCACCAGCGAAAACTTTAGTTCCACGTTGACGATAAAGAATAGAACCACCAGTAACGAATTGACCGTCAGCACGTTTAGCACCTAAGCGTTTTGATTCAGAGTCACGACCGTTCTTTGTAGAACCTACCCCTTTTTTCGATGCGAAAAATTGTAAGTTTAATTTTAACATGAGTTACACCTCACTTGTAATTTAGTTTAATATATTGCCCATATTCTTCTTCGATTGTTTTCAAAGAAACGATAAGGCCTTGTAATAATATTTGCGCTTGTTCATTTTCTAAGTTTACACTACGTATATGAAAATATCCACCGTCGTCACTGTAATCTATATCAGGCGACTCATCAGTTAATCCAATGATAGCATTTGTTGTACCAAAGACAACTGCTGAAGCACCGGCACAGACTAAGTCTTTACCGTATTCACCTGAATCAGCATGTCCAGACATTTCAATATCTGTAACTTGCCCTTCTTGATTCAAACTAACATCTACATTAATCATAAATTATGCGTTGATTTTTTCGATTGTTAATTTAGTGTAAGGTTGACGATGACCTTGTTTACGTTTGTAATTTTTCTTAGCTTTGTATTTGAATACAGTGATTTTTTTACCGCGTCCTTGTTTTTCAACTTTAGCAGTAACTGAAGCACCTTCAACAACAGGTGATCCAACTTTAACTGAATCTCCACCTACAAATAATACTTGGTCAAATGTGAATGAATCACCTTCATTTACGTCTAATTTCTCAACCCAAATTGTTTGACCTTCTTCTACTTTAACTTGCTTTCCGCCAGTTTCAATTATAGCAAACATACTTGCACCTCCTAATTTTTTAAGTCACGCCATTCATAGGTGACATCCGTACTTTAAGACCTATGATCGAGCGGTTGTATGTAGCTAGAAACTACTCAACTTCAATAGATTACCACCTACAGCTATTGATGTCAATATTCTTTCATTAATTCGTATTTCTTTCTAATAATTTTAATACAAATGGGAATATGATGATTAAGCATATCAAATTAAATATGACAGTTGGTATTAATCTAAATAGAATAATTTGACCAATATTAATAGAAACAATACCTAAAAAACCATAAAAAACCATTACCCATATTTCAAGTAATACAACTGATGATATTAAGAGAATAACCATCATTAAAATGTCTCTATAAAATACTTTAAATAGTTTATCCATCATAATTACAAAAGTTGCATATCCAAATGTATAGACACCGTATATACCGCCATAATAAATATCTGTAAAAATACCTGTTACGATTGCTAAAATAATAGCAACTTTAGGATTTTTGTATACAGCAATTATTAGTAAGTACAAAAATGTTAATCGAGGCACGATTATAAATGTCTCATTAAATAAATTTAACGGTGATAAACGTGTTAATAATGAATCTAAATAAAATAATAAGACACCAATTAAAGGAATAACGTAAAATCTCATTATTCCTCACCACTTTCATCAGATGAAGGTATCGTTTCTGGATCACGTTTAGCAACATATACATGGTTTAATTCTTTAATATTTGTAGATGTCTTAATGTAAGCGACTTTAGATAATCCATATTCATCATTTTCTACTTTTTCTACTTTACCTACTAATATACCTTTAGGAAGTTGGTCACCTAAACCATTTGTTACAACTTTAGAGCCTTTTTTGATGCTGTATTTATTATCGATATCACTAATAACAAGTAAATCTTTATTTTCATCATATCGATTAATCATACCAAAGATATTTTCATCGTCTTGTTGAATATCTACTGAAAGCTTACTCGTTTTAACACTTGTAGATATTAACTCAACTTGTGAAGAAAATTGATTTGCTTTTTTAATTCTACCTACTAAACCTTCACTCGTAATGACAGCCATATTTTCTTTCATGCCGCTCTTTTTACCTTTATCAATGATGACTGTATTCATCCATTGATCCGGACTTCTACCGATTATAGTAGCTGATATTGGATTGAATTGCGAAATATCTTTCATATCCAATTCTTTTTTTAAGGCTTTGTTTTCTTTTTCTAATCTCGCTTTATCAGCTTTGATTTGATCTGTACTTTTTACTTCTTCTTTTAATTTATCAACGTCTTCGTCTGAAGTGAAAATTCCAGAGAAGAAGTCAGAAACAAAAGTAACTGGATAAGATACGATTCTTCCACCAAACGATGATGTATCACTCGCATATTGTTCACTAAGCGATGCAGATTGTGCTCTCACTGAATAACCAACAATTACAATTAATAAAACCATAGAAATTAGAAAAATCATTATTTTATTATTTTTAAAAAAATTCGACAATCCAAACACCTCTTAATCTTCAAATGACTCATTAACAATGATATTACTATTTTAGCTTACACAGCACTTTAAATAAAGTAAGAGACTGCCGAAATAAAAATTTAATATGCAGTTTTAGGTAATAATTCTATATTTGAGTGCATTGCACTTAAATCATTCATTAAATCTTGCTCTGTTTGATATACGTACATCTTGGGTTCACCAAATTTATACAAGATATACTCTGTTCCTCTTTGCCCTGCAACATAGTTGTCGTCATATCCCATACGTTCTAGTCCTGAAACATCCATGAATTCACTTTTATTAATCCAATTAAATGCTTGTTTAGTTTGACCTAACGGTACATTTTGCAACAATGGATTATCTTCAATTTTATAAGTTGCATTTGCATGTTGTGGAGACATTTCTTCAGTTGTTTGTCCATTACTGTGATCAAACGGGTTTAAATCACTCAATGCTGGTACATTTCTATATACAATAACAATGATAATGACAATTGCTAATAACGCTAATAAATTTCTAATTAATCTAAATAACCATCTCAAAATTATAGACACCTCTCATTCATTAATATTATACGAAAATTGTTTAAATATCATCATCGGGCTTTAGACCTAAACCTTTAATCATTCTGTAGTCTGATGTAATTACTTGCTCTATTCTATATAATGAATTCAAGAGGTGATAAATTTGGAATTAATATATATATTTTTAGCTATCTTGTTTTTAATTATCTTTTTTAGATTTTTCGTTGGACTATTAAGAGTTGTAATAAAATTAGCAATCATCGCTTTAGTTATTTACTTCATATATCAAGGCGTACTTTACTTTATGTGACCGCAATGATGAGTTTAAAAAATATAAAACAATGGCCTGGGAAATTGTATCCCAGGCCATTAGTTTGTTTAACTCGATTAATCTGTTAAAGACTGCATTTGATACATTTTGTAATATTGTCCTTCTAATTTAATTAGCTCATCATGATTGCCTTTTTCAATGATGCGTCCTTTATCAAGAACAATAATTTGATCAGCATTCTTAATCGTTGAAAGTCGGTGTGCAATAATAAATGATGTTCGTCCTTTAGACAACACAGTCATTGCTTTTTGTATGATTTCTTCCGTTTCAGAATCAATACTTGAAGTCGCTTCATCTAAAATCAAAATTTCTGGATCAAATGCCAGTGCTCTCGCAAATGATATAATTTGTCGTTGACCAGAACTTAATGTTCGACCTCTTTCTATAACTGGCTCATCAATACCTTTTTTAAAGTGTTCTAACACTCTATCTCCACCTACTGCATTTAAACTTTCAACAGCTTTTTCTCTCGTAACTTTAGGATCGTCTAATGTAATGTTGGATAAAATAGTCCCTGTATATAAGTATGGGTCTTGTAATACAATGCCCATATGTTTACGCATATCTCTTTTGTCCGTTTTAATGGTCGGTATACCATCAATTTCAATCGTTCCATCAGTAGGATCATAGAATCTGAAAAGTAAATTCATAATAGAACTTTTCCCTGATCCTGTATGTCCAACCAATGCAATTGTTTGTCCTTTATCGACTTCTAAATTGATATTTTCCAAGACGTATTCACCTTCATTATAAGCAAACGATACATCGTTAAAATGAACATGACCTTCTATTTTTTTAGGCAACTGAATTTTATGTTCTGGCATCTTTTCTTCAGACACATTCATCATTTCAAATACTCTCACGCAAGAAACTCTTGCTTGTTCTAATTGTCCCAATACGTTTAATACACCAAACAATGGATCAAACAATCTTGTTATATAATTTACAAGAATATATAACGTACCAACTGAAATTGCGACAGAAGAATTTAGAAATTGTGTGCCAAATACGACAATCAACATTAAAAACACAATACTTCTAATCGTACTCAACAAGTTATGTTCTGTCAGCGAATCAAATTGTATGATTTTTTTATAATTGTTTAAATACGCTTGATTCATTTCATCAAAATCATTCATAATTTCTTTTTCTTGTTTAAATGCTTGAATGATATTCATACCATTTATAGATTCATTAATAAGTGCATTCATATCACTGTTTTTTTCTCGAATTACATAGTTGTATTTACCCGTTACTTTTTTGTACCACAATAACCAAAGTATTACGAAAGGTATTGTAATCAGCGCGATAAAACCAATTTTAATATTAATAAAAAATATCGCAATAATGACACCTATCATCGTGATAAAAGCCGAAATAAAGTTTGGTAATATAACAGTGAATAGTTCGAGTATCATTTGTGTATCATTCGTTATTCTTGCTACAACTTTTCCTGCTGGTAAATTATCAAAGTATTTTATCGGTAACTTTTGTACGTGTTCAAAAAGTTTAATTCTTAACTCTTTAATAACATCTGAGCCAGCACGTTGAAGAACGAGCGTTTGAAAATAACTTAATATCGCATGAATGAGTGACACTACAAAAAACAAACTCAATAATAGTAGGACTGGTCGAAGTTGTATAATCAGTGAAGCCGATGTTTTAACATAATGATCAATAATAAGCATCGCAACCAATGGCCCTAATAATTCGAATCCCACTGCTCCAATTAAAATAACAATACCAATGATGAATCTTTTCTTATATTTGCTAACAAATGGAAAGAGTTGATTTACAATACTCACTTGCTATACACCTCCTTCAACCGTTGTCTTTCAAATTGAGATTTGTACCAACCATTCATATGGAGTAATTGGTCATGTGTACCTGACTCTGTTATTTCTCCATGGTCCATTACAACAATTTGATTAGCATGTTTAACACCAGATAATCGATGTGTCGCAATAATGGTTGTTTTACCTTGTCTATATTTTTGTATATTTTGTATAATTTTCTTTTCTGTTTTTGCATCAACAGCAGATAGTGCATCGTCTAAAATTAATATTTTAGGATCCATAATCAATGCTCTAGCAATTGCTATTCTTTGCTTTTGACCTCCAGAAATTGCTATGCCTTTTTCTCCTACTAATGTTTCTAAACCTTGTGGTAAACGTTCGATATCTTTTTCAAAGTATGCTAATTTGATTGCTTCTTTGATATCATTATCAGTAGCATCTGATTTACCAAATCTAATGTTATCTCTAATAGATCTAGAGAATAAAATGTTTTCTTGAGATACATAACCAATTAAACTTCTTAAATCACTTTTTGAAATTTGATTAATATTAGTATCTCCAAGTACGATTTCTCCATTACCAGTAGGATATTCTTTCAAAATTTGTTTGATTAACGTTGTCTTACCAGAACCAGTTGCACCGACAATACCCAAAGTTTCACCTTTACCTAGTATAATATTGATGTTGTTCAAGTTAATGGATTCACTCGATGGATATTTAAACACAACAGAATTCATACCTATATCATGTGAAGGCATGCCTTTATTTTCTACATCAAGTACTGTTTCCGCTTCATTTAACGTTTCTTCAACACGATCTATAGACGCATTACCTCTTTGCATGATATTAATCAAAATGCCAACTGAAAACATTGGCCATACGAGCATATTTAAATATACGGTGAATGAAATCAGACCACCAATTGTCATTTCACCACTGTTAACAAGAAAAGCTCCATAACCTATTCCGATAACTTGACTCATAGCAGTGATAATAATCGTTATTGGTTGAAAAAACGCATCCATTTTTTCAACATTCATAAATTTTTCTACGACACTTTCAGTCATATTTTTGAAATCTTTGTTGAGTTTATCTTCTTGTACATACGCTCTTGTAACACGTACACCTTCAATAGACTCAAGAACACTGTCATTCATATCACCAAACGATTTTTGTGAAACTAAATAGCGTTTATGAATTCTTTTACCTAATTCAATTTCTAATATGGCTAGTAAAGGTAATGGAATCAGTGAAAATAGTGTAAGCTTCCATGATACTGTAATACCCATCGTTAATATTATCGTTCCCATAAATGTTGTAGAATCAATTAAAGTTAAAATCCCTATCCCTGCAGTATTTCTAATTTGATTCAAATCGTTTGTAGACTTTGCCATCAAATCTCCAGTTCGATTTTTCTCAAAAAATGTTGGACTCATTGATAAAAATTTTTGCATCAGTTTACGTCTCATAATTGATTCAAGTATTTGAGAACCTGAAAAAATTAAAGTTCTCCAAATATAATTCACAATATAAGACAAAATTAATACAATTATAAAAATAATCACTAATTGATGATATATTTGTTCAGTTAAAGAACGGTCACTTATCTTATCTATAGTCTGCCCTACTATCCAAGGTGGCAGTACTTCTACAACGTTCGCAATTAATAACAGAATAATTGCAATCGAATATCTCTTCCAATGATCTTTAAAAAACCACATTAACTTTTTAATTGCTTGAAACATGTTGTCCCCCCTTAACCCCTATCATTAAACACAAAAAAGCACACGCATCCTTAAAGAAAGCGTGTACTTAAATTACATTCTAAAGGAAGTGAATATACTACTCCCTAATGCTTCATATTTAACGTAGGGGTAGTGATGTATGATGTTGTTTGTTTATAAAATCTTCTTCTGATGTTTCTCATAATTCACTACCTCCTCTCTCATAAATTTAAGTTAATGATAGCCTTTTCAAAAATTAATGTCAATATAATATCCGAAAATCTACAATTTTATTTATTTGTTTAATATTTTGTTTAAAATGAATAATGTAATTGAAACGAGAATACCCCAAGTAATTCCTGCAACAATTGAACCAAGTATTAAATTAATTGAAAATGTAGAACCGTCTTTAGTTAAAGTAAGAATAATGGAAGCTAAGAATACACCAATGATGCCTAACACCAACGTGATGCCATAGTCTTTTCTAACAATTGGTCGCTTTTTCTTACGTTGAAATAAAGAAATAATAAATAGTAACGGTAATACGACAAATAAGAACGTTATGATTTGCAAAATAAAAACTCCTGACTCATTTTTAATTACATTATAACATTGAATCATTCAGTTATATTATTAATTTCTAAGTCTTCACGCATGATATAGTCATTTTCAAATATGCTAATAAATTCTCCATCACCAATGATAATATGATCTAATAAATCGATACCCATTAAATCACAACAATATAATATTCGCTTTGTCGTTTTAATATCTTCTAATGATGGTGTCGGATCACCACTTGGATGATTATGTGCAATGACAATTGAAGCAGCAGAATGCTTAACTGCCTCTCTCAATAAATCTCTCGGATGAACAACCGCCATATTTAATGAACCAATAAAAATCGATTGTTCATGTATAATTTGATTCTTTGTATTTAATAATAAAGCAACAAAGTGTTCTTGCTTTAAATATCTTAATTTTTCCATTAAATAATCTGCAACATCTTGTGGTTCATTGATTTCTACTTTGTCGAGAACGGTATTGCTATGCATTCTTTTAGCTAATTCAATAACTGCTAAAATTGTAACTGCTTTAGATTCACCAATACCATTAACACTTAGTAATTCAGACAATGTTAAATGTCTTAGTTCTCTTGTATTTTCAACTAAATTCAATACTTTATTCGCACATTCTAGACTGGAATATTGTTTGCTTCCTGAATTAATAATAATCGCCAATAATTCTCTATTTGTTAATTTATCCGGACCATATGATTTCAGTCTTTCTCTCGGTTTATCTTCATGTTGTAAATCTTTAATTTTAATAACCATAGTTGCCTCCTAAAAAATAATCATTAAGTTGAGTTTGGAATAATTGTACAAATATAACCGCAAGTGTCATAAAAGGAACGAGTGGTACTTTTTGAATTTTGTTTCTAGTGGTACATACATAAAGTGTGATCAATACACCCGCAAATATAAAAGTAAACATAAAACATAATATAAAATGTGATACCGGCAAAATTAAACTGAGTAACGAAAACAATTTAATATCTCCATAACCTAGCCCTCCCCTTGATATGAAATATAAAATGTGCAAAATTAATATGATAAACAGTGCGTAAAAAAATTGTTCTCGCGTTATTCCAAATAAATAAACACTACATACTAACATAATGATGAGCATATGATTCGGTATGACAAAATGATGGAAATCATAAATAGATAAAGGTATTAAAAATATAATTAAGAAGTAATACAAAAGAGGATTTAATTGAACTACTGAAAGAATGGGAATCAGAAATAGTATGCCTAAAAGGACTTCAGAAACTAATAAAATTATTGGAATGCGCTTCTTACAATAACGACATTTACCGTGTAATGCTACATAACTTACAATGGGTAACAAATCTATCGGTTTAAGTGATGTATGACATGATTCACAAACTGAACGTTTCGTTAATAAATGAAAACCCACATTTTTCACACCCGTAAGTTGATACATATAACTTGCAATGATTGCACCGAATATAAACATTTTGAACATACTTTTTAGCTCCTTATTGATATATATTAATATACCAAATGTGACCACAATATTTATAATCGCATATTGTTAGTAAATAGCTCTAATACTTTTTAACTCTTTATAAATCCATTAAAAAAACTTGAAAAACATCTAAAGATAGCATGTGTTTTTCAAGTTTTGTAAAATTTAATAACCTAGGGCTAATGCAATAATAATACCAACTAAGCAGATAACAACCCACAGTAATAATAACTTCCAAATAAATTTAACCCAAGTTGTGTATGAGATTCCTGCTACAGCTAATCCTCCCATTAACGAAGCTGATGTTGGGAATATGCTATTACTCACTGCATCACCATATTGGAAGGCAAGTACTGCCATTTGTCTATTGATATTCAATAAATCAGAAATAGGCACCATTAATGGCATAGTCGTCATCGCTTGACCAGAACCAGAAGGGATAAAGAAATTCAGGACCATTTGTATGATAAACATCATCCCTACCGTAATACTTGCTGGTAAATCTTGAATTGTATTTGTTAAATAATAAACTATTGTGTCGATAATTTTACCATTTTCTAATACAACGACGATTGCTTTAGCGAAGCCAACAATTAATGCTCCAAATAAAATAGATTGCATACCCTCGATTAAAGCATCGAAAGTACCATTAAAACCTAAACCAGCAATAAAACCTGCCAATAATCCGACTAGCAAGAAATTGGCACTCATTTCATTAAATGACCAACCAAATGTAAAAATGCCAAATACGTTAAAACATATTGCACTGACTAATAAAATTAAACAAAACATTTGTCGCTTTGTAAATCTACCAATCTCTTCTTGTGGTTCTATTTGATTCTTTTCTTGTTGTTCTAACTCGTATACTAAACTTTTTTTTGGATTCTTTTTAACTTTTCGAGCGTAAAACATAACGTATGCAATACCAACAATTAATACACAAATATAAATAATCGTTCTAAATTCCCATCCAGAAAAAAGCGGAATTTCTGCAATCTGTTGAGCAACTCCAACTGTAAATGGGTTGAGCATTCCACCCAGAAAGCCAGCAGCAGCGCCCATGATAATCATTGCAGCACCTGTCATTGCATCATATCCAACTGCTCTAGCAATCGCTATACCGATTGGAACAAAGATAATAGTCTCTTCAGCTAAACCTATCGAGAAACCAAGCAATGAAAAAATAAACATCGTTAGTGGAATCATTAACTTACCGTTTTTACCAAGCTTGTTCATTGCAGCATTGACGCCATTGGTAATGGCACCTGTCTTATGAATAATGCCAAATGCTCCACCAACTAAAAATATGTAAAAGATAATATCAGCACCACTGATTAATCCTTCAGGTATAGATCTAAATATTTCTAAAAATCCAGAAGGTTCACTATCTACTAAATGATATGTACCTGAAACAACCTCTTCCCGATCATTAACAGACTTCCTGTCAAATTCCCCAGAAGGTATCACATATGTCAGTAAACAACTCATAGCAATAATGAAAAGCAATATAGCATATGTATGAGGATTCTTGAACCTTATAAATTTTCCAACTATATCTTTCAAATTAATCCCCCCTATTTATAAGTACCATCATACACTATTATCAGAAAATATTGAATATTATATAAAAATCTATGATTTTGTTCGTGCATGCTTGCCTAGGGTATGGTTTGAGCCTGTAGTCTCTCACACATACTATTGCCTCAGGCGTCAGCACGTTACAAAATCGTTAAAAATAATCTGAGAACTTATCCGCGAAAAGCATGGGCATAAAAAAATGAGTTTGGGACATAATTCCTAACTCAAATTAAATAACACCTCATTTACTGATTTATAAGGATACCCATAGTAACAAAACGACACTCGTTAAAGATATATAAGAAAAGAGACTGGGACATAATGTAATGTCTCAGTCTCTTTTATCATATTGGCAGTAGATGTCTGAATTGAAAATGCGCTTGTACCAAGCTTTTTTCAACTCTAGTCATCCTTGCCAGGACAACGAAATCTTTTTATACAAATTAGATTTCTGTCCCGCTCCCACTCTATATTAATCTTTAAATAATTTTCTTACTTCACTAATAAAGTATAAACTTCCTGTTACAACGAGTAATTCTCCGTCGTACTGTTCAATAAATTGAGGATAGTCTTGAACTTTTTCAATATGGTGATGCTCTAAATAATCGTATACTGCATCAATTGGTAATGCTTTTGGAAAATCAAATGTTGTCACATAAAATCTATTGGCTATTTCTTCTATGCTACTCATCATTTTCCCTATTGGCTTACCATCTATCGCTGCAAATAATACATCGATTTTTTTGTCAGAATAGTATTGTTTTAATGTATCTACTAATGCATCAATACTTTCTTTATTATGTGCACCGTCTATTAAAATAAGTGGTTCTTCTTGAACTTTTTCAATTCGACCTGACCATGTTGTATGTTCTATCGCTTCAATCATTGTATTAAAGTTTAATTGAATCATACCTCTTTGATACATTTCAATAAGTGTTGTAATCGCAAGTGCAGCATTTTCATGCTGATGTTGACCTATCATTTTTAGTTGAATGTTTTCTAATTCATAACTACCATATCGATACGTAAATTCAGTATCATCTGACAGTACATGAAAATCTCGATCTAGTTCTAGACCTTTATTGTAATTTTTCTCAACTACTTCTCTAACGAAATGTAACGCATCTTTAGGCTTAATGGCATATACAAGCGGAACACTTGGTTTAATGACACCAGCTTTTTCTCTTGCAATATCCATATACGTATCGCCTAAAATATTAGTATGATCTAAACCGATACTTGTTAACACCGTCATTATTGGTTGAAATACATTCGTTGAATCATTTAAAGCACCTAATCCCGCTTCAATGATGACAAAGTCTACAGGATGTACTGTACCAAAATATACAAACATCATTAATGTAATAATTTCAAATTCAGTAACTGGACCTAATTCAGTTTCAGATTCAAGTCGTTCAGATATTGGTTTAACTATCTGAACTAACTCAACCAATTCATCATCTGTGATTGGTGTTCCATTAATACTGATTCTTTCATTGAAAGTGACTATAAATGGCGATGTGAAAGTACCAATTTCATAGTTATTAGCTACTAGGGCTTCTCTTAAATAACTGACAGTTGAACCTTTACCATTTGTACCGACTACGTGAACTGCTTGAATCTTTTCTTCAGGATTACCTAATTTGTCGAGCATCCACTTCATTCTTTTAACGCCTGGTTTAATACCGAACTTCGTGCGTTCATGTATCCAGTGTAAACTATCTAAATAATTCATAAGATTTCCTAGCCTTTCAGTTGTTCAATTCTTGCTAATACACCATCATATTTTTCTTGATAATTAACTTTTTTATCTTTTTCTTCGTTAATAATCTTTTCAGGTGCATTTGCAACGAATTTTTCATTGCTTAATTTTTTATTAACACGATCTAATTCTTTTTGCCATTTTTGAAGTTCTTGTTCAAGTCTTTCTATTTCTTTATCCATGTCAATTAAACCTTCTAAAGGTAATACAACTGTAGCACCAAATACAACTTCAGTCATCGCTTTTTCTGGAATATCAACTTTTGTATCAATCACTAACTCACTTGGATTACAGAAACGCATTAAATAATCTTTATTGTCTAAAAGTTGTTTTTTCACTTTTTCATCTTTAGCTTCAATGTGAATTGGTACTTCTTTAGACATTGGTGTATTCACTTCACGACGTGCTTGTCTTACAGATTTAATGATTTCAACTAATAGTTGCATAGATACTTTACTATTTTCATTTGATAATTCTGGTCTTACTTCAGGCCATGAAGCTTGAATAATTGTTTCACCTTCATGTGGTAATGCTTGCCAAATATGTTCGGTTACGAATGGCATTAATGGATGAAGCATACGCATTGTTTGATCTAACGTATAAGCTAATACTGAACGTGTCATTTGTTTTTTAGCTTCGTCCTCACCATTCATTGGTATTTTACTCATTTCGATATACCAATCACAGAATTCATCCCAAATGAAGTTATATAATACACGACCAACTTCACCGAATTCATATTTATCACTTAAATCCGTAACGTTCGCAATTGTTTCATTTAATCGTGTAAGAATCCATTCATCTGCAACAGATTTTTCACCAGATAAGTCTATATCTTCAAATTTGAAATCTTCACCGATATTCATAATGCTGAAACGTGACGCATTCCAAATTTTATTGATAAAGTTCCATACCGCTTCAACTTTTTCAGTAGAATAACGTAAGTCATGACCTGGAGATGAACCAGTAGCTAAGAAGTATCTTAAACTATCTGCACCATATTCATCAATTACATCCATTGGATCAACACCGTTACCAAGTGATTTACTCATTTTACGGCCATCTTCAGCTCTTACTAATCCGTGTAATAAAACGTCATTAAATGGCTTTTTACCTGTAAATTCTAAACCTTGGAAAATCATTCTTGATACCCAGAAGAAAATAATATCATAACCTGTTACTAACGTATTAGTTGGATAGTAACGTTTGAAATCTTCATTGTTTTCATCTGGCCAACCTAATGTTGAGAATGGCCATAATGCAGAACTAAACCATGTATCTAGGACATCTTCATCTTGAGTCCAGTTCTCGATATCTGCTGGTGGTTCTTCACCAACGTATGTTTCGCCTGTTTCATTATGGTACCATGCTGGGATTTGATGACCCCACCATAATTGTCTTGAAATTGTCCAGTCACGAATGTTTTCCATCCATCTATTGAATGTTCCTTCAAAACGATCTGGTACAAAATTAATACGACCATCTGTATCTTGATTGTCTAATGCTTGTTTAGCTAATGGTTCCATTTTAACAAACCATTGTGTAGATAAATAAGGTTCTACTACTGCGCCACTTCTTTCTGAGTGACCAACAGAATGAACATGTTCTTCGATTTTGATTAATTCGCCAGTTTCTTTTAAGTCTTCGATTAATTGTTTACGGCATTCAAAACGATCTAAACCATTATATTTACCTGCTAGCTCATTCATTGTACCGTCTTCATTCATAACATTAATTTTTTCTAGTTGATGTCTTTCACCAATTTCGAAGTCATTAGGGTCATGAGCTGGTGTAACTTTCATTGCACCACTACCAAATTCAATATCAACATAGTCATCACCAATAATCGGTAATTCACGACCAATAATCGGTAATATAACTGATTTACCAATTAAATGTTTGTAACGATCATCATTTGGGTTAACAACGATTGCTGTATCACCTAACATCGTTTCAGGACGTGTCGTTGCAATTTCAATTGCGCCTTCTCCATCTTTAAAAGGATATTTAATATGATAGAAATGACCTGTAATATCTTCGTGAATAACTTCAATATCAGAAATAGCTGTTTTAGTTTGTGGATCCCAGTTAATAATTCTTTCACCACGATAGATAAGACCTTTGTTATACATATCAACAAACACTTTTTTAACTGCTTGAGATAAGCCTTCATCTAATGTAAAACGTTCACGACTATAGTCTAAACCTAGTCCTAATTTAGCCCATTGAGCTCTAATAAAGTCAGCATATTCTTCTTTCCATGACCAAGCATGTTCAAGGAATTTATCTCTTCCTAAATCATGTCTTGTTAAACCTTGTTCTCTTAATTTACCTTCAACTTTAGCTTGTGTTGCAATACCTGCGTGGTCCATACCTGGTAAATACAATGTGTCATAACCTTGCATTCTTTTCATTCTTGTTAAAATATCTTGCAAAGTTGTATCCCATGCATGTCCTAAATGCAACTTCCCTGTTACGTTTGGTGGTGGAATAACAATTGTGTATGTTTCCTTTTTTTTATTTTCACTTGGCTTAAAATAATTATGATCTAACCAAAATTGATAACGGCCTTCTTCAACCTTTTTAGGGTTATACTTAGGTTCCATTTCCATTAAAATCACTCCCTTTATAATATAAAAAACCCGTCCTAATAAATAGGACGGGTTAAACCGTGGTACCACCTAAATTCAATATAATCACTTATATTGCACTCTAACGATTATCGCTCGCACACGCATTAACCTACTTAGTTTCAATTAATGTTCAATTTAAGGCTACCTTCAATCATCATTAATATGCATTTACACCAACCATGCACTCTCTATCATTAATCAATGATTTACTCTTCCTTGATAAATATTCGATTACTCTAATAATATAAGCAGAATCCATATAAGTCAATATTGATTCATTTTAATTTCCATATTTTCTAGTTCGTGCTGTTAAGAAAATTTTAATTAATGGCGCAACAATCAGTAGAATAAAGAATATCCTAAATATGTGATAACTTGATATCATGGCGACATCACCGCCTGTTTCTAATGCTACCACGATGATTTGAGCCATACCACCAGGTGCTGCACTTAAGAATAAATCGTTTATATTGTCGTCTATAAATAACTCAAATACAAAAACAAGTACAAATGCGCCAATAATGAGCGATACATTTTGAAATGCTATAGCAAAAATTGTCTTTCTCGTTAAATTATTGATTAAATCTGATATTTGAACACCTATTCTTATACCGAATAATACTTGTGCAACGACAATAATCGGATAATCTAATGAGAAGATTTGCCCAGTATATAAATTCCATACTAATAATACAAATATCGGTGCAAGTAATTGCGGCACTGGTACTTTCAATTTATAGAATATAAAGTATAAAGCGATGATACCGATTAGTAGCACAAATATACCTGTGAAATCTAGCGATGTAAATATAGATGGCGCCTTTTCAATTTGTCCTGACGCGGTACCATCATTACCATAAATGGATGAAATAATTGGAACTAATATTACGACAAACATGATTCGAGATGTTTGTGTAAGTGTAACAATTAACAAATCTGCTTTTTTATTTTCTTCAGCCATAATAACCATCTGGCTTAAAGCACCTGGAATTGCACTTAACAAGGCCGTTTCGAAAGTAACATTTGCAATTTTTCTAAACGCTATTGATACAATTAACGCAAGTATTAAGATACAAACTGACATTAAGATAATTTGTATCCATTCATCTTTAATATCATGAAGGACATTAGGCGTAAATGTAGAACCCATCTGTACACCTAATATCAGTAACCCGATATTACCTAACCATGTTGGCCATTTAATCGTTCTTTTCAACACTTTAATCACAATTAAACTCGCAAATATAGGTCCAAACAACCATGGTAATATCATGTGAATACTTTGTAACACAAAACCGAGTATAATTGCTAACAAACTAACGAGTACAATGTTCCATTTATTTCTATTCATGATTTAACACCTCAAAAAAATTATATCATTTATGTTTCTATAATTTGAGGTAAGTTTTATTCGTTCGTTATTCTTTCTAAAGCAATGTCAAAAGCTTGTATTGTTTTTTCAATATCTTCTTTAGTATGTGCTGTGGATAAGAATGTTCCTTCAAATTGTGAAGGTGGTAAGAATACGCCCTCTTGAGCCATTTCTCTATACATTTTACTAAATAATGCTAAGTCTGATGAATTTGCTTCATCGAAGTTAGTTACTGGTCCTTCATTTAAGAAATACCCAATCATTGAACCTGCACGATTAACCGTAATCGGAACAGCGTGTTTTGCAAATACTTCTTTCAGACCTTTTTCAAGTAAATCTCCAAGTTCGTTGAAGTATTGATAGCTTTCTTCAGTTAATTCACTTAGTGTTGCGTAACCACTTGTCATTGCTAATGGGTTACCTGAAAGTGTACCAGCTTGATATACATTACCGACTGGTGCTATTTCTTCCATAATTTCTCTCTTACCACCGAATGCGCCAACTGGTAGTCCACCACCTATAACTTTACCTAAACATGTTAAATCTGGTGTCACACCAAAGTAACCTTGTGCACAGTTATAGCCAACTCTAAATCCAGTCATAACTTCATCGAAAATAAGTAATGAGCCATAATCTTTCGTAATATCACGTAAACCTTCTAAGAATCCTTCAACAGGTGGCACGACGCCCATGTTACCAGCTACTGGCTCAACTATAACGCCAGCAATATCTTCACCAAAGTGTTCAAATGCAACTTTTACTGCTTCAATATCGTTATATGGAACAGTAACAGTGTTTTTAGCTGTGCCTTCTGGTACACCAGGAGAATCTGGTAAACCTAAAGTCGCAACGCCAGAACCTGCTTTAATTAATAATGAATCACTATGACCGTGATAACAGCCTTCAAATTTCAATATTTTATTTCTACCAGTGTAACCTCTTGCAAGACGTAAAGCGGCTAATGTCGCTTCTGTACCTGAAGAAACCATTCTCACCATTTCAATAGATGGCACACGTTCAATAACAAGTTTTGCCATTTTATTTTCAAGTTCAGTTGATGCACCGAATGAAGTTCCTTTATCAACTGCTTCATGTAATGCAGCTTTTACTTTTTCATGTGTATGACCTAGAATTAATGGTCCCCAACTTAACACGTAATCAATGTATTCATTGCCATCTACATCATAAATTTTAGATCCTTGTCCGTGGTCCATAAAAATTGGTGGTGTATCTACTGATTTAAAAGCACGTACTGGACTATTTACGCCACCTGGCATTAAATTTACAGCTTCATCATAGGCATTTATTGAACGTTCATATCTCATATTAGTAGTCTCCTCCATCTAAATATTTACAAATATCTTTAGCAAAATAAGTAATAATCATGTCAGCACCAGCACGTTTCATTGACGTCATTTGTTCCATCACGATTTGTTCTTCATCTATCCAGCCATTTAATGCAGCTGCTTTTGTCATACTGTATTCTCCACTTACATTGTATGCAACAATTGGTAAGTCTGAGCGATTACGAACATCTCTAATGATATCTAAATAGCTTAGAGCTGGTTTGACAATCATCATGTCGCAACCTTCTTTAATATCACTTTCTAATTCTCTGAAAGCTTCTAATCGATTACTTGGATCCATTTGATAAGTCTTACGATCTCCAAATGAAGGTGCCCCTTCTGCTGCTTCTCTAAATGGGCCATAGAAGCTAGATGCGTATTTAATACCATAACTCATAATAGGAATATTTATAAATCCTGCTTGATCTAAGCCTTCTCTAATTTCAGTAACAAATCCGTCCATCATATTACTTGGCGCAATAATATCTGCACCAGCTTTAGCTTGTGATACAGCTGTTTTCACAAGTAATTCTAATGATTGGTCGTTATCTACATCTTTTGTTTCTTCGTTTATTACACCGCAATGTCCGTGGTCTGTATATTCACATAAACACGTATCCGCCACAACTAACATATCTGGGAATTTACTTTTAGATAATCGTGTTGCTTTTTGTATAATACCATCATCAATAAAAGCACCTGTTCCACAAGCATCTTTCTCATTAGGTATACCAAAGAACATAACACCTCTAATGCCTAAATCATAAGCTTCATTTAGCTCTTGTTCTAATAAGTTTAAACTTAATTGATAAATACCTGGCATTGAAGATATTTCGTTTTTAATATTATCTTCTTCAATTACAAAAATCGGATATATTAAATCTGATTTATGAACATACGTTTCTTTCACCATATTTCTCATTACTTGAGATGATCTAAGTCTTCTATGTCTATCAAATTTCATGATTTTACCTCTTTCAAAATTGTATTTATCATGCCTTCTAATGTGTATTCTTCTGCTACTTTAGAAGGTTGATGATATGTATTTAACTTTCGCTCTGTTATAGCACCAATTGCATAAACTTCAACTGAGTTAGGAATTCGATGATAGTTATCAAAATAACTAGAAACAGCCGACGAACTTGAAAAAGTAACATGCGTTACTTCTTGGTGTTGTATCAGTTCATGTACTTTTCTAACATTTTCTATATTTGTAACAGGTTCATATAGATGCAGTACTTGTACTTGATTATCCCATTTCATAAGTTCTTTCGCCAGTTTATCTCTAGCTTGTTTACTACACGGGATTAATATAGATTGATTTGTGAACTGATCTTTAAATTCATGTAATAAACCTTCTTGAGTAAATGAATCTGGCATTAAATCGACTGAGATATTGTACTGATCTGCTACTTTTTTTGTTTTTGTACCGATAACTGCTATACGATCAACTTCTATTTGATTTAAATATGGTTCAAATATTTTGATCGCATTTACAGACGTAAAAATAAGCCAATCATAGTGTGGTTTTAAACAAGATTGTTCAAATTTGATAGGAACAATATCAATGAACGGATAATGACGAATATCGACATCTTCACGTTGAACAGTTCTTGTACTTGTAACCACAATGATTGGCTTCATGTTAACGACTCCTTATTATGCTTCTTCATTCAATTTCTTAATAATTTCATATGCACCTTGTGCTTTTAGTTCTTCAGAAACTTGTTTACCTATTTCCACAGGGTCAGTTCCTTTTATTGTTGATTCATATCTCTCTTTACCGTCTGGAGACATGATTAAACCTGTAAATGAAATTTCATCATTTTCAAGAGTTGCGTAACCAGCTATTGGCACTTTACAACTACCATCCATTTCATTTAAGAAAGTTCTTTCACACGTTACACATGTTTCTACATTCTCATCATGAACTGATTTAAGAATATCTAATAATTCTTGATCATCACTTCTACATTCGATACCTAGTGCACCTTGCCCTATAGCAGGTACCATCGTATCTTCTTGTAAATATTCAGTAACGATATCATCACTCCAGCCCATACGTTTTAATCCAGCTGCAGCAAGTATAATCGCATCGAAGTCTTCAGTTTCTAATTTATTTAAGCGTGTATCAATATTTCCACGAATCCACTTAATTTCTAAATGAGGATATTTTGCTAATAATTGCGCTCCACGTCTTAATGAACTTGTACCAACAATACTACCTGGTTTCAAATCCGCAAGTTTAACGTGGTTATTTGCGATATATGCATCAAATGGATTTTCACGTTCTGGAATACATCCTAGTGTTAATTCATCAGGCAATTCACTTGGAACATCTTTTAAGGAATGAATAGCAAAGTCAATTTCATGATTGAATAATGCTTGTTGTATTTCCTTAACGAATAATCCTTTACCACCGACTTTAGATAATTGAACATCAACAATCTTGTCACCTTTAGTAACAATTTCTTTAATTTCAATATCTAATTCTGGGTATTTTTCTTTTAATTTATCTATAAATTGCTGACTCTGCGTCATAGCTAATTTACTTTTTCTAGAACCTACAATAATTTTACGCATAATTTCCTCCACCATTGTTTAGTTAAACCATTGATGAAATCCTGAAAATTTTGAGACCACCAAATAATTTATCATACACACGAGAAACATCATAATATTTGCTATAACTAACGTTTTTGTGTTGATTGATTTTCTTACTCTTAAAAATAAATAAATACCATAAAGTAGTAAGACTATTAATGAACCGATTACTTTACTATCAATCCAAATTTCACTACCAATTATAATAAGTCCCCATTGAATGCCAAGTATTAAACTAATTAATAAGACTAAAAATCCTACTAATGTAAATCTGAACACATTTTGTTCTAATTGGTCAATACTGCCCATTCTAAAGAACTTTTGATTAAATTTTTTCTCTTTTAAATTTTTTCTTTGTAACAAATACAAAATTGCATGTGATGTACTCAATGCAAAAAGAACATAGCTTAAAATAGCTAAAGAAATATGTATTAAAAGTAATTCATTCATTATATTTGCTGCAGTATTTTCTGTGTCATACTGTTCAGGTCTAAATGTATGAATAACTAGAAATACAAACCCAATCAAATTGATAATAAAGACTGTTAAATCTGTGGATTTAAAATAATTTAAAACTAATGAAACAGTGATAATCATCCATGTATAAAAATAAAATCCTTCGAAAATCGTTAGTACAGGGAATTGTTTAGTTGTAACAATATACATGCACAAAAAGATTGTTTGAAAAATCCAAACAATCCCTAGCGTATAATACCCAAACTTTCTAACTTTAGAATTCTTTTGAATAAAGTCATAAAAATAGCACCCTAAACAAATCATGTAAATAATTAATACTATTTCATGCAAACGTACAGAAATTACATCTTGCATAGCATCACCATTATTTTGTATTAAGATTCAACTGTTTTAGGAGACAATTGATCTTGTTTTAATTCTTTCTTAGTTTCATTTATTCGCTCAACTTCACTTGAGATATTGAAAATTTCTTGGAATAATTCTAATTTTTCTTTTGATTTTTTGTCCGTTGATAATTCTTTTGCTTGTGTAATCGGATCTTTTAATAGTTGATTGACGATACTTTTCATATGTTTAGAAATAACTTTACGCTCTCTGTCAGTCATATCAGGTAACTTTCTTTCTACACTCATCATAGTATCTTGTTGTATATGTGATGCTTTATCTCTTAATGCCGTAATAATAGGCACAACACCTAGCATATTTACCCATTCTTCATGTTTATCAATTTCTTTAGCAATTAATAATTCAATTTCACGTGCTGCTTGTTCACGTTCTGCTAAATTAGCATCAACCAGTCCGTTTAAATCATCTACATCGTAATTAAACATTAATTCTAAATCATTTACTTCTGGGTCTATATCTCTAGGTACCGCAATATCAATTAATACTAACGGTTTATTTCTTCTAAAACGCTCTACATCACGCATCATATCTTTAGTTAATACATAATGTTCCGCACTTGTTGAACTAATCACAATATCCGCTTCCATTAATGAACATTGTAATTCATTGATGCTTTTCGCTACACCTTTATACTGCATCGCAAGTGATTCTGCTTTTGCTACTGTACGATTTAAAACAGTAATGTCATTAACACCACTACCATTTAAATTTGCAACAGCTAACTCAGCCATTTCCCCAGCACCAATGATTAATGCTTTCTTATTATCTAATTTACCTAAAACCTTTTTAGATAATTCGACAGCTGCATAAGATACTGAAACAGCATTTGACGCAATATCAGTCTCATGATGCGCACGCTTAGCTAAAGTAATTGCTTGTTTAAATAGACGGTTAAACATAGTTCCAGTTGTAACCTCTGTTTGCGCAATTTGAAATGCGTCTTTCATTTGACCTAAGATTTGAGTCTCTCCTAGAACCATAGAATCTAATCCTGAAGTCACTCTAAATAAATGCTCCACTGCATCATTCTCAGTTAAAACATTTGTATATTGTTTAATTGTATCTAATGATTGATCAAACCAATCTGCTAAAAATGACTGAATATAATATTTACCAGTGTGGATTTGATCTACAACAGCATATACTTCAGTTCTATTACAAGTCGATAAGATTACACATTCTAATATAGATTTTTGATTGTTTAGTGTTACAAGCGCATTCTCAATTTCTTGATCATTAAAAGCTAGTTTTTCACGCATTGCAACATCTGCAGTCTTATAGTTTACGCTTACTACAACAACATGCACTTCTAACGCCCCCATTAATTTATGTCCAATGTCTAAATTATAACATTTCTAATCTAGAAATGTGAGTGATTTGTTTAAATAAATTGTGACAATAATGCCCAAATATTGTCTGTCTTATCTTTGTTTAAAGATGAGTAGCTAATCAATTTATCTTCAGGATCTAATTCTAAGGTTTGTCTAATGATTTTTAAATGCTTTTGTACTTTACCTTTAGGAATTTTATCCTCTTTAGTCGCAATGACGATAGTTGGTATTTCAAAATGCTTCAGATAGTTATACATCAACACATCATCTTGAGTTGGTTTATGTCTAATATCAACTAATTGAATCACACATCTTAATGCTTCTCTAGTTGTTAAATACTGCTCAATCATTTTACCAAACTGTTCTCTTTGTTTTTTACTAACTTTAGCATATCCATAACCTGGTACATCTACAAAGATAAGTTGCTCATCGATATTAAAGAAATTTAATGTCTGAGTCTTACCTGGTTTCGATGAAGTTCTTGCAACTTTTTTTCTTGAAATTAACGTATTAATAAATGTTGATTTACCAACATTTGAGCGTCCGCTAAGTGCTATTTCTGGCAAACCAGTCTCAGGATATTGTTTCGGATCTACTGCACTGATTATAATATCTACATTATTCGGATTAATTTTCATCGTTTTCTCCTACAAGTTTGTTTCTTTTATTATATCTTATCTTGCTTATATTTTAAACACAGTAACGTTAGCTAAATCAAATCACTTTAAAACATTAAATAAGGCTGAGACAGTTAATAACATGTCTCAGCCTTGGTAATCATATGTGATTATGCTGATGTTTTTTCATCGTTGATTAAATTACCTTCACTATCATATAAGTTTGGTAATTTATGATCTCTAATTGTATCTTCAGTAATAACAACTTTACTTACATCAGAGCTAGATGGAATATCAAACATAATATCGATTAAAGCTTCTTCAATAATTGAACGAAGTCCACGTGCACCTGTTTTACGTTCTATTGCTAATTCACTAATAGCCGTAAGTGCTTGTTCATCAAATTGTAGTTCAACATCATCTAATTCAAGCATCTTAGTATATTGTTTAACTAACGCATTCTTAGGTTGCGTTAAAATATTTTTCAATGCATCAACATCTAATGTTTCAAGGTTAGCTACAATTGGAATTCTACCAATAAATTCAGGAATTAATCCATAAGACTGTAAATCCTCTGGTCTAATTTGTGATAGTAATGATTCTTCGTCACTAATTTCATCACCTGAGCTACTAAAGCCGATAACTTTTTCACCAAGTCTACGTTTAATAACTTCATCAATACCATCGAAGGCACCACCAAGGATAAATAGAATATTTGTTGTATCTATTTGAATAAACTCTTGGTTTGGATGCTTTCTTCCACCTTGTGGCGGTACACTTGCTGTCGTACCTTCTAAAATCTTAAGCAACGCTTGTTGTACACCTTCACCAGATACGTCACGCGTAATTGACGTATTCTCTGATTTACGTGCAATCTTATCAATTTCATCCACGTAAATGATACCTTTTTCAGCACTTTCAACATCGAAATCTGCTGCTTGGATTAATCTTAATAATATATTTTCAACGTCTTCACCAACGTAACCTGCTTCAGTTAAACTTGTTGCATCTGCAATTGCAAATGGTACATTTAATGATTTAGCTAACGTTTGTGCAAGCAATGTTTTACCACTACCAGTAGGTCCGATTAATGCGATATTACTTTTCTGTAATTCAACACCATCTTCGTTTTCAGAAGGTTGTTGTACACGTTTATAATGATTATAAACAGCTACAGCTAATGATTTTTTCGCATTTTCTTGACCGATAACATAATCATTTAATTGTTCCATAATTTCTTTAGGTGTAGGAACATCAGTAAACTGTTCTGGTTCTTGTGACTTTAATTCTTCCTCTACAATTTCAGAACACAATTCTATACATTCATTACAAATATATACGCCACTACCAGCAACAAGTTTTTTAACTTGATCCTGTTCTTTACCACAGAAAGAACATTTTAAGTTTTCTTCACCATCGTTAAATTTAAACATTTTTACACCCCTATTCTTTTTAGACTATACTAAATGTTTTTTACTTTTTCAAATTAAACGGACTAAAAAAGAATAGTAGCAGAAATATTCTGCTACTATAATTACTTTAATACCGAATAATTATTATTCTCCAGCTGATTCAGCTACTAATAAATCGATAACTTTTTGGATTTTAAGGTCATTAACTAAAATATCGTTATTACCTAAAGTTGCTTTAATATCTTCAACAGATAATCCAAATTGTTCGCTCATTTTAGCGAATTCAGCTTCAACATCTGCATCAGAAACTTCGATATTCTCTGCATCAGCAATAGCTCTTAAAGTTAAATTAGTTTTAACGCGTTTTTCAGCATCTTCTTTCATTTGTGCTTTAAGTTCTTCTTCTGATTGACCTGAGAATTGATAGTATAACTCAAGGTTTAAACCTTGTTGAGAAATACGTTGTTCAAATTCTTGCATCATACGATCTAATTCTGTATTAACCATAGCTTCAGGAATATCAACTTTTGCATTGTCAGTAGCTTTTGTAATAGCTTCTTCTTTTTCAGTTGCTTCTGCTTGATTAACTTTAGCTTCTTCTAAGTCTTTACGTAATTTTTCTTTATAGTCATCAACTGTGCTAACTGATTCGTCAAGTTCTTGCGCTAACTCGTCATCTAATTCTGGAATTTCTTTAGATTTTACTTCGTTAACTTCACATTTGAATGTAGCTTCTTTACCAGCTAATTCTTCAGCATGGTATTCTTCTGGGAATGTGACAACAACATCTTTGCTATCGTTAGCTTTAAGACCGATTAATTGTTCTTCAAATCCAGGGATGAATGATCCAGAACCAATTTCAAGATCATAACCTTCTGCTTGACCACCTTCGAAAGCTTCACCATCAACATAACCATCAAAGTTAATGTTAACAACGTCTCCTTCAGTGATTTCGCCTTCTTTAACTGTTAATTCAGCTTGACGGCTTACTGCATCTTCAATTGCTTGATTGAATTCTTCGTCAGTTACTTCACGATCTTGTTTCTCGATTGAAAGACCTTTATAATCTCCTAATTCAACTTCTGGTTCAACTGTTACAGTTGCTTCAAAGATAAGTTCTTTACCTTTTTCCATTTGTGTAACGTCGATTTCTGGACGATCAACTGGGTTGATTTCTGCCTCTTCTACTGCATTACCGTATGCTTCAGGTAAAATGAAATCTAAAGCATCTTGGTATAATGATTCAACACCAAATCTTTGTTCAAATAATGGTCTAGGCATTTTACCTTTACGGAAACCAGGCACATTAATTTGTTTAACAACTTTTTTGAATGCTTTGTCTAATCCTTTATCTACTTCTTCTTTAGGAACCGTAACAGTTAATAAACCTTGGTTACCTTCTTTCTTTTCCCATGTTGCTGTCATCAATAAAAACCTCCGTGATTATCCTAATTTTATAAATTTTCAACTCTTTAATTATAACATAGCTTTCTAATGTTTCAACTATAGTGTTTATATTCATTGTAATTTTCGAATGACTTTAATGAACATGTCCCAATCTTGTTGAGTCACACTTTCGTAGTTAGCGTCTATATTAAAACGTTCTGATAAAAGTTTCAAGTAACATGCAACTAAAACATCATCATTTATATCATTTAGTGTAATTGGATACATAATAATAGCATGTTGATTTAATAAACTTTTAGCTAACTCTATAGATGAAGGGCTATCAATTTCAAGTTGATCAATTACTTTAGGAATGATATTTTGTGTAAAATTTGTTCTTTCTATACCTGGTAATTCTGTCGGTATAACTGTAATAGTCTCATCTATTTTATCGAATTTAACTTCGGCTGACCATTCACTTAATCTTAAATATTCTAATATTAAACTTTGTACATTAGGATGCAATAATTCATTCTCAATTATTTGAGCTAAAGTTAAATTAAATATCCCTAAGTGATGATCTATTAAGTCAATAAGCAGGTTAATTTGTTCTTCAAATTGTGTTTCTTGAAATGCTCTCAATACCTCTGAAGCTTTCAATTGCCTTTGGTTTAACTTTTCTTTAGCCATATCTTGAATAGGTAGCAATGCCATTCTAGTAGCATGTTCGATATTTTCATCTTTAATTTGATTAATAATTTCAACTACCGTTTGATATTGTTCTAAAAAGTATAAACTTTCTACAAAATATATAACTATTTTATCATATAATGGATGACCTTGATTCAGTAATATACTTGCTTCTTCTCTCAATTCAAGATAGTAACCGCAAGATTTTAAGACTTCACATTTCTTTATTGATAGGTCATCATCCATCTCAAAATGTTGCTCATACGTCTCAAACAATTCATATGCTTTATCAAATTGTTCATTTCGGATCGCAAGATAAATATTGTTAACCAGTTGTTTTTTTAATTTTGGAAATGGAATAATTTCACTCAAGGTTACTCACCTCTTCTGTATATACCATCTATAATAAGACTACTCCATGTTTCGTAATTCTTATGATTTAACAATTCTGATTGATCAGCCCACTTGATTTTCAACGTGTCTGTTTCGACTGCTTCAACGCTAGATTTATTAACCTTTAATTTAAAAACAACACCAATATGAACTTTTCCAACTTCATCTTGATCATCGTTTATAAATCCAATTAACTCCATGTTTGCTACATCTTGTTTATTTAAACCAACTTCTTCTTCAAGTTCTCTTGCAGCATTCTCTCTGATGACCTCTTCAACTGTTACAGCTTCAGGGACATCATTCATATGACCGCCTACTCCAATTGAACTTAAACCATGTAATCGGCTTTCGCCACCACCAGTTAATCTTTCATATACAAGTACTTCGTCGTCCTCATTTTCTAATATGCAATATGAAATAAGTTGTTTATATGAAGGATCTTCTTCCATATCGCCACGACGTTTTGTTTCAAATTGACTAATTGTTTCATAAATATATTTAGTTTCTTCATCTTGAATAGATTTAAACCCATCAAATTGATAAGCTTCGTTTTTAAATATTAATTTACGTGGTACTACTGTAATCATTTCATCAAATTTAGACATAATAAACTCCTTATTCTTATTTCTACACTATTTTACCAAAGCGAATTTGAAGCGTAAAGAAGACGAATCTTCTACTTTATTATTTCATAAAAAAAGCCATCAATAAAGTTAATAACTTTATTGACAGCTTATACAACAATGAAATGCAATTATTTAGCTAAAGCGTCTTTAGCTTTAGTAGCTAATTCAGCAAATGCTTTTTCGTCTGAAATAGCGATTTCAGAAAGCATTTTACGGTTAATTTCAATACCAGCTACTTTAAGACCATTCATTAAACGGCTATAGCTGATGTCGTTTTGACGAGCTGCTGCATTAATACGTGCAATCCATAATTTACGGAATTCACGTTTTTTCTGACGACGGTCACGGTAAGCGTAGTTACCAGATTTCATAACTTGTTGCTTAGCAACTTTATATAATGTATGTTTTGAACCAAAGTAACCTTTAGATAATTTTAAAACTTTTTTACGACGAGCTCTCGTCACTGTTCCACCTTTAACACGTGGCATGATAATTCCTCCTTAAAATGGACCATTAGTCCGCTATGTTTATTATTTTACGTACGTTAACATTTGTTTAACTCGTTTAGTATCTGATTTAGAAACTAATGAAGCTTTACGCAATTTACGTTTTGCTTTTGTAGATTTGTTTGCGAATAAGTGTGAAGTGAACGCTCTAGAACGTTTTAATTGACCTGAACCAGTTCTTTTAACACGTTTTGCTGCTCCACGATGAGTTTTCATTTTAGGCATTGAGATTTCCTCCTATAATTTCGGTTTATTTGTCGTTTGAAATCGGCGCTAACATTAAGAACATTGAACGCCCTTCCATTTTAGGTCTTTGTTCAACTGTTGCTATGTCTTTACAAGATTCTGCAAAGCGTTCTAACACACGTTGACCAATTTCTTTATGCGTGATTGCACGACCTCTAAATCTAATAGATACTTTAACTTTATCTTCTTTAGATAAGAATTTTTGAGCATGTTTCAATTTAGTTTCGAAGTCATGTTCTTCGATAGTTGGACTTAATCGAATTTCTTTAACATTGACTACTTTTTGTTTCTTACGCATTTCTTTTTCTTTCTTCTGCTGTTCGAATTTGTATTTACCGTAATCCATAATTCTTGCAACAGGTGGTTTAGCATTAGGCGCTACGATTACAACGTCTAAATCTACTCTTTCAGCCATTTCAAGGGCTTCATATTTAGATTTAACACCAATTTGCTCACCATCTTGGCCAATAAGGCGAAGTTCTTTTGCACGAATTTTGTCGTTTACTTGAGTCTGATCTTTAGCTATGGTTGACACCTCCTAGAATTTTACGAAGTCGTCCAAGAAAAAAAGAACGAATGCATAATGCACCCGTTCTCATCCATAAACTTTAAAGGTTTATTGTACCTGCTAACTGCTTTACGCGTCACTACAGGTGAGAAGCGGGTATGCTTCTACTTGGTCCGTTTCGTATTCAACAAAACTTATCTTACCAATTATAAACCCTTATGTCAATGTTTATTTAATATTCTTTTCAAATTCTTTCATATCCACATCTTGACTTAAGTCAACTTTATCAAGTGGAATCATTTTGGTTCTGTATTTTAGTTTATGAAAAATATAAAATGCTAAAAATACAGGAATACCCATATAAGTAATAAAGAATCTTCTTGGTTCGAATTCACCAGTTTGGATGAAATCAACATCTTGCCCTACGATTACAATCGCACATAATACAAAAGCAAACAATGGACCAAATGGGAACCATTTAGCTTTATATTTTAATTTTGTCTTATCATAATCTTGTAGATCAAATGCTCTTCTAAATCTATAATGACTGATTGCGATTCCTAACCATGCAATAAAGCCAGTCATACCTGAAGCTGCAATAATATATTCATATGCGCCACCACTTAAATGCTCAATTGCAAATATAAGAACAACAACTACTGCTGTTGCAAATAATGCTGTGTAAGGTACACCTGATTTATTTGTTTTTGAAAATACTGGTGAAGCTAATTTATCTTTACTCATTGAAAATAGCATTCTAACTGAAGCATACATACCAGAGTTACCTGCTGATAATACTGAAGTTAAAATGACAGCATTCATAAATGAAGCTGCAAATGCTAAACCAGCATTCTCAAATACAAGAGTAAATGGTGATTTCGCAATTTCGTCTCCACCCATTAAGTTTGGATTTGTATAAGGAATAATCATACCAATTACAAAGATTGCTAAAATATAAAATAATAAAATTCTCCAGAATACTTGTTTAATCGCTTTAGGTACTGCTCTTTCAGGATTTTCAGATTCTCCAGCTGTAATACCAATCAACTCGGTACCTTGGAATGAAAATCCTGCAACTAAGAATACACCTAATACAAGTAAGAAAGTATTAACATTCGAGTCACCTAAGAACGGTGCGTCACCTGCTACAAAGTTATCAAAACCTAAGTATTCGCCACCTAATAAGCCGAATATCGTTAATAAACCTACACCAATGAAAATAATAACTGTCGCTACTTTAATAAATGCAAACCAGTATTCACTTTCCCCGTATACTCTAACTGAAAGTGCATTAAGGCCAAATATAATAGCCATAAAAATGACACTCCATAACCATGATGGAACGATTTCTAGTGGTTCCCAATAACTCACAACTTGAGATGCAATTGTGATATCAGCTGCAACTGTGATAACCCAGTTAAACCAATAGTTCCATCCTAAAGCAAATCCTAGTGATGGATCGACAAATCGTGTTGCGTAAGTACTAAAAGAACCAGAGACTGGTAAATAAGTTGCCATTTCTCCTAATGATGTCATAAGGAAGAAGACCATCAAGCCAACTATTGCATATGCTAGTAATGCACCACCCGGTCCAGCATCTCTAATTGCTCCGCCAGAAGTCATAAATAAACCTGTACCAATACAACCACCGATGGCTATCATAGAGATATGTCTATCTTTGAGTTTCCTTTGAATATTGTTCGTTGATTTTTCTTGATTCATTGCTATTTCCTTTCTCCATTCCACAATCGAGCCACTAAAAAAGTCGCATATCTCTTGAGATATGCGACCGATATATGAACATTCCATACAAATTGGTAGCACATCACTTAGTGTGACAGTCCAGTATCTATTAAACACTGGCCCAACAAATCATATTATGGATATGATTTGTTTCGGCGATGCACCCTTTCGTTATTTCAACATACGCGCCATTACGCTTCTGAATAATTACTCTTGAGCATCGCAACCTCTAACTCATTACTGAGGAATATTTAATTAAATTTCACTATTAAAACTATACCCGATGATTCCAGAAATTTCAATAGGCTATTACTTTTTTAGTCGAATTTCATCCACAATATTCCAGATAAACTCGTCTTTTTCAACTGTTTTTGAATCTTTTGATCCGTATTGACGTACATTTACTTCTTGGTTTTCAACTTCTTTATCACCAACAACGATTTGGTACGGTATTTTTTGCATTTGAGCTTCACGAATTTTATATCCCATTTTCTCGTTACGGTCGTCAATATGAACACGTACACCTTGAGATTTCAATTCATCATTTAATGCTCTTGCATAATCGTAATGTAAGTCAACATTTACAGGTATAATTTCCACTTGTTTTGGTGCTAACCAAAGTGGGAATGCACCTTTAGTTTCTTCTATTAAGAATGCAGTAAATCTTTCCATTGTAGAAATAACGCCCCTATGAATAACAACTGGACGATGTTCTTCACCATCATTACCAATGTAAGTTAAATCAAATTTTTGTGGTAATAAGAAGTCTAATTGTGCAGTAGATAAAGTTTCTTCTTTACCCATTGCTGTTTTAACTTGAACGTCTAATTTAGGACCGTAGAATGCCGCTTCACCGATTGCTTCTTCATATGGTAATGCCATTTCATCGATTACTTCTTTAAGAACTGCTTGCGCTTTATTCCACATTTCGTCATCATCGAAGTATTTTTCTTTATCTTCAGGATCACGATAACTTAATCTGAATGTATAGTCCTCGAATCCGAAATCTTTATACACATCAAGAATCATATTAACAACGCGTTTAAATTCTTCTTTAATTTGGTCTGGACGAACAAAGATATGTGCGTCATTTAAAGTCATACCTCTTACACGTTGTAATCCAGATACTGCACCACTTGCTTCATATCTATGCATCATACCTAATTCTGCTATACGAATTGGTAACTCTCTATATGAATGACGACTATTTTTATAAATCATCATGTGATGTGGACAGTTCATAGGTCTAAGCACAAGTTCTTCATTGCCTAAATCCATTGTAGGGAACATATCTTCGTGATAGTGATCCCAATGTCCAGATTTCTTATAGAATTCTACATTAGCCATAATTGGTGTATAAACGTGGTCATAACCCATAGCGACTTCTTTATCTACAATATAACGTTCTAATTCACGTCTAATAGTTGCGCCATTTGGTAACCATAAAGGTAAACCAGCACCTACATCTTGATTAGTTGTAAATAATTCTAATTCTCTACCGATTTTACGGTGATCACGTTCTTTTCTTTCTTCTAATACTTTCAAGTATGCTTTTAAGTCTTTTTTATCAAAGAATGCTGTTCCATAAATACGTTGCAACATCTTATTGTTTGAGTCACCTCTCCAATAAGCACCTGCAGTAGATAATAATTTGAATTCTTTAATTTTTGAAGTTGAAGGCACATGTACACCGCGACATAAATCTGTAAATTCACCTTGAGAATAAAGTGTTACATTTTCATCTTCAGGAATAGCATCAATTAATTCTAATTTATATTCATCACTTTTAAAGAATGCTTTCGCTTCATCACGACTTACAACTTTACGTTCAATTTTAAAGTTTTCATTCACAATTTGTTTCATTTCTTTTTCGATTGTTTCAAAGTCGTCACTAGAAATTTTATGTTCTGTATCTACATCGTAGTAGAACCCACCTTCGATTACAGGACCTACGCCAAACTTCACATCACCATATAATCTTTGTAAAGCTTGGGCCATTAAATGTGCAGTTGAATGTCTTAACACTTCCAAAGCTTCATCGCTTCCAGGTGTAACAATTTCAATTTCCCCATCATTTTCTAAAGGTCTTGTTAAATCTACTAATTGTCCATTAAATTTACCTGCTACAGCTTTCTTTCTTAAACCTGGACTAATGGATTGTGCGATTTCTTCAGTAGTTGTGCCTTGTTCAAACCCTTTCACATTACCATCCGGAAACTTAATATTTATCTCACTCATAACGACTTCCTCCTCTTTTTTATTAAAGAACACAAAAAAGAGACCTCATCCAAAGGGACGAAATCTCTCGCGGTACCACCCTCATTAACGCACTTAACGTATAAGTACGATAACTCTACATAAGATAACGGTCTTGAGCCGAATGTGGATTAACACATCATGTATTGAGGGAGTAACTATTTATATTGCATTATCTCAATTTCAGCTCAATGAGACTCTCTGTGAATGCTTTATAGACGTCATGTCCTCTAAATTTGTATATTCATTTACGATAATTCAATTATACAACTCTACTTTAAAATATCAAGCTAAAATTAAGCGCGATAGTTTTTACCATCTAATTCATATGGTTCAGAGATTGTTTTGATGCGTTCCATAATTCGACTAGCTTTTGTAATCTCTGCACCTTGTCGTGTTTTGCTCAAATGGAATTCTAATTCATCAAAGTTAAAATTCGAACTAAAGAATGTCGGTAATTTATGAACCATTCTATAATGCAATAATGGACCCAATATTTCATCACGAACCCATGGCGTCAGTTCTTCTGCACCGATATCATCTAGCATCAACACTTTAGCTTCACGTGCCGCTTCAAATCGACTGCTGAACGATCCATCATTAAATCCATTTTTAAGCACTCTAATAAATTCAGGTAAATATATAATCGTTGAAGGTTGCTTTTTAACTTTTAACTGATTCGAAATTGCACCTAATATATACGATTTACCCGTTCCGAATGGACCATGTATATATAGCCCTTTAACTTCTTCACCTGCTACAATTTTATTACAAATATCCATAGCTTTCTTAATGATTTGCATACGAGACTCATTTTCGATGTATATATCTTTAATTGTCGCTTTCAACGTTTCTTCAGGCATTTGGAATGATGTCACTAAACTTGATTCAAACCTTTGTTCATCGTATTCGATTTTGTTCGGACAAGGTAAGTATCTCGTTTTGATGTGGTCATTCTCAATGTATAGTTCAGGTACATGACCTTTCACAAAGTTGATACAAGTGCCATAACTACCACATTTCTCACAACATTTCGATTGATCTTTATATGCTTGTAATTGATCTAAATCTCTATCAATCATTTCGTTCGTTAATTCAGATTGATGTTCTTCTAAAAATGCTTTTACCTCTTTATGAGATAATGTATCTTTTTTAATTTTTTCTAATCGTTTTTGAAAATCTTTATTTTGTTTTAAATGTTGTCCAAGTGGTTCCATTATTGATCACCTTCTTTCCAAAAAGCTTCCAATTCTTTTTGAAGCGCTTGTTTTCTTTTTTCAAACGCAGCATCAGATTCATGATCATTTTGTTTCTCTTCTTTAGTTGCTTCAGAAGATTTTTGTTTTAATAACCATTCTGGTGTCTTTTCAATTGATTTTAATTTATAAGGGTTATTTGCATTATTTTTACGTTCTTTTTTCTTCTCAGCTTTTTGTTTATCAAGATTTTTAACATAATGATAGGCTTCTTCAGCTGAGGATAATTTAAGTTTCTTCCAATTCGAAGCAATTTCTTCAATATATGCTTTCGGTAATTGCATATTATTTTTAAACATTACATACTCTAACAAGATGTTAATCACACCGTATGGTAATTTTTCGCGTGTAATAATATCTTCAACAGTTCTCTTTTGTGCAATTGTCGGTTCAGACTGGGTAAATGATGATAATACTTCTATTGGGCTTGTCGTATCCAACAATTCAAACCAAGACAACAAGGAGTTCACTTCGCTGTTTTCAGAATGCGTATTTGCTTTAGGTTTTTCATTTTTTAAATCTAATGTTGGCAGTTCACCTTCATGCTCTATTTGATAAATTGTACGTGCATGTTTTCTTAAATCTTGTAGTGAAATCGTTTGGTTTTCTGTAATGGATTTTAAGATAATAGACTTCATTTCAACCGGTGTAATACCGTATAAAGTAGCAATTTGTATGATTACTTCTTTCGTCTGTTTATTTAAAATTTCTTTAGAAATCAAATGATTACTCAACAATAATTCTAACATTTCAAAATCAAATTGAACGTCTGACAGATCGAGTCCTTTACTTTTATATTCCGGTCGAATATTGATATCATCTTGTTGTTCAGCATTCGTCAACTTTGGCACTTTAAATACATCAGTAAAGCTCTTAGTCACTTCATGAAAGCCTTGAGTTGTCACACTGCCATCTTTATATCTATTTTTTAACCTAATATATCTCGCCTTACCAATTTGTTGATATAAAAATACAGATAATAAAGGATCATTAAAGAATTGCTCTGCTGTAGCAGGTTGCTCTAATTGATAAATAAATGATTGAGCTTCTTGATTCGTTTTAAAATACGTCTTGAGTAAGCCAATACCTTCTAACAAGTCTAAAGCATCTCTAAAGCTAGACAGATTAATTCTTAAATCATTCATAATTGTATAATGATTATACGCTTCTGTTTCATGATGATAATTAAACTGCGATAAATATAAATAAACACCAATTGCATCAGTTCCAATTAATGGCGTATATAAACTAACTAATATATCTTGATGTACATGTGTATAATTATAATTCGATTTAACATAGAAGCCATCACTTGGCTTGATACCACTAAAATATTCCGCCATTAATACTCACCTTACTTTCGGTCTTTCAATATGCCTTGCATTGACTTTAATAATTGATCGACATCTTTAAATTCTCTATATACTGATGCAAATCTTACATAAGAAACTTGATCGACATCCATTAAATGTTCCATAACTTTTTCACCAATATCATTTGAAGATACTTCAGTATTACCTTCAGATCTTAATTCTTTTTCAACTTGATTTGTAATTTCTTCTAATTTTTGATAAGCAACTGGTCTTTTTTCACAAGAACGTACTAAACCGTTTAATATTTTATCTCTATTAAATGTTTGTCTTGCGCCGTCTTTTTTTACGACGATTAAAGGTGTGAGCTCTACTCTTTCAAAAGTTGTGAAACGAAATCCACATGATTCACATTCTCTTCGTCTTCTAATTGCCACTAAATCATCCGCGTGTCTAGAGTCTACAACTTTAGAATTTTCATATTTACAGTTTGGACATCTCATTCGTTTCACCCCTCATATACTTATTACATAGGTTGATTATACAGTAGTTTGTTATTTTTTTAAACGCTCACTACTTTTCAAAATGCACTTATAGATACTTAACAGTATTATTATTAAATAAAAAACGTAATGCGGTATTTAATTTACCACATTACGTTTTAAATGTAACTTATATCACTTATGAAATTTTTTGTTCTCTCACTTCTGCAAGTATTTGAGCAACTTGTTCTGCAAGTTCAACAACTCTCATTGAGTATCCCCATTCATTATCATACCAAGCGAGTACTTTCACTTTATTATCTGCAATGACCATTGTAGATTGTTCGTCAACGATTGCTGAATGTGGATTTGTTTTGAAATCAATTGAAACAAGTGGTTCATCATTAATATCCATTATCCCTTTTAATGGCCCATTACTAGCTTGACGTAATGCTTCATTCACTTCTTCAACTGTTACATTTTGTTTTAAATCTACAACTAAATCTACAAGTGAAACATTAGATGTTGGTACTCTTAATGCCATTCCGTGCATTTTTCCTTCTAATTCAGGTAGTACAAGTGACAATGCTTTTGCTGCACCTGTTGAAGTTGGAATGATACTGTCCGTACAAGAACGTGCTCTTCTCAAATCTTTATGAGGATTATCTAAGTTCTTTTGGTCATTTGTAAATGCATGTACAGTTGTCATTAATCCATTTTCGATTCCAAATGTATCATTTAAAACTTTGGCTATCGGGCTTAAACAATTCGTTGTACAAGATGCATTTGAAACAATATCAAAATCATTTAAATCGAGCGCATCGTCATTTACACCTTTAACAATTGTTTGAACATGTCCACCTTTAGATGGTCCTGTTAAAATAACTTTTTTAGCGCCAGCGTCAATATGTGCGATTGCTTTATCTCCATGATTAAATTTACCAGTTGCTTCTATAACAATATCAATTCCTAAAGTTCCCCACGGTAATAATTTAGGATCTCTTTCAGATACAAGTAAAATTTTATGACCATCAATGATGATGCCATCTTCAACTGCTTTAATTTCTCCATCTAATTTGCCATGTGTAGAATCATACTTAATTAAATGAGCAATTGTTTCTGGTGGATATGAAGCATTAATAGCCACAATATTTAAATCATTTGATTTAAGTGCACCTCTTAAGACCATTCTTCCAATTCTTCCTAAACCATTAATTGCGATATTTTTCTTCATAGTCGAGAACTCCTTTTAATGTGATATACTATTTATTGCAATTAGTATATCACATTAAAAGTTTGTTGAAAACGTTTTCTATTATCTTTTTCTTAAATAAATTAAAAAAGTAGATGAATAACAAATGCTAACCATCCACTTTCATATCAAGCTTATTTAATTTTAAAGATTTAATGCCTTACTTTTAAGTAAATCATTAATATTATGACGTAAGTCGTTTAAAGTTCCATTGTTATCAATAATACAATCAGCTAATGTTTTCTTTTCATCTATTGGTATTTGTGATTGAATTCTTGCTTCTGCTTCTTCATCACTTAACTGATTACGTTCTTTAAGACGTAATATTTGAGTTTCTTGATTTGTATAAACTAACCAAGTTTCATCGACTGTATTTTGCAGTTTGTTCTCAAACAATAACGGAATATCCATTATGACATTTTTACCATTACTTAATGCCTCTTCTTTTTCTTTATCCATTATTGTTCTTACTATCGGATGAATAATATTGTTTAGTTTTTCTCGCATTGTTGGATCTTTGAATACGATAGATCCAACATATTGTCTATTCATTTCACCATCTATAATTGCTTCTTCTCCAAATACTTCTTTAACTTGTTGTAGACCAACGCTTCCTTTTTCGACTGCTTTTCGACTGGCTACATCGGCATCTACTATATAAAATCCTTTATCTTTTAAAATATGAGATACTGTAGACTTTCCAGTTGCAATACCTCCAGTTAAACCTATTACTTTCGCCATTTTTACACCTACTTTTGACAATTTGGACAATAGTGCGTGTTTCTTGTGGCAATGACTTTTTGTAATACTTGCCCACCACATTGGCCGCACACTTTTTTACCATATATTCTATGTTTTTCTTGCATTGTCCCTTTTTCACCATCTGCATTGTAGTAATCAGATATACTTGAACCACCGTTATCGATACCCTCTTGTAACACGTTAACCACTTCATCAAAGACCACTTTACACTCTTTTGAAGTTAAGTCTTTCACTGGTCTCATTGGAAGAACACCTGCTCTTAGCAAAGCTTCACAAGCATAAATGTTACCGCAACCTGAAATAACTGTATGGTCCAATATCGCGACTTTAATTGGTTTATTTATAAATTTATTTGACATTACTTTATTTAAGTAATGTTGGTAAGCTTCTTCAACAAACGGTTCTGGTGCAATCTTTAAGACTGAAGGATATTCACTTAAATCTTCTAATGCTCTTAATTCACCGAACCTTCTAATATCTGTGTAAATAAGCTGTAATCCGTTATCTAATTCAAATATGACGTGCCAATGCTTCCTATGGTTATCAACTTCAATATGACTTAATTCTGGAACTGTAAAGAATGCCCCCGTCATACCAAAGTGACACATAATAACATTGCTATTTTCACCGTTATCTATTTCCATAAAAATATATTTACTTCTACGATATACACTTATAATCTTGTAATGCTCAGTACGTTCTTTGAATAAAGCTAAAGAACTACCTTTAATAATTGTTTCTTTACCTGTCGATTTGCCCAATTCAACTTTTTCTGAAAAAGTTACTTTTTGTATTGTGGCACCGACAATTTTAGGTTCTATCACTTTTTTAACACTTTCTACTTCTGGTAACTCTGGCATATATAATCTTCTTTCCTTTTATTATTTAGCATCATACCAAGTTTGTCCTGAACTAGATTCTACACTTAATGGCACAGATAACTCGAGTGCATTATCCATAATATCTTCTACAAACGGTTGGAATGCTTCTAATTCATCTTCTGGAACTTCAAATATTAATTCATCGTGTACTTGTAATAATAATTTACCTTTAAAATCTTTATCTTTCATCTTATTCGCAAATTGTACCATTGCTAATTTAATAATATCCGCTGCACTACCTTGAATTGGTGTATTCATAGCTGTTCTCTCAGCAAAACTTCTTAAATTAAAGTTACGATTTGTTATGTCTGGTGTATATCTTCTTCTGTGAAGTAGCGTTTCTACATAACCTTTTTGTTTAGCATCTTGTACGATTGTATCCATGTATTCTTTTACTTTAGGGAAACTATCTAAGTAATCATCAATAAATTGTTTGGCAGCTTTTCTTGTAATACCTAAACTTTGACTTAAACCATAGTCGCTAATACCATATACAATACCAAAGTTAACTGCTTTTGCTTGTCTTCTCATATTTGACGTTACTTCATCTTTACTCACATTAAACACGCGCATTGCAGTTGTCGTATGGATATCTTCATTAGCAGTAAATGCCTCTTTCATATGTTCGTCGCCTGTAATATCTGCTAATACACGTAATTCAATTTGAGAATAGTCAGCAGCAAATATTACGTGATTCTCTTTACTTGGTCTAAATGCTTTTCTAATTTTTCTACCTTCTTCTAATCTTATAGGTATATTTTGTAAATTAGGATCAACTGAACTTAAACGACCCGTTTGAGCTAATGTTTGATTAAATCTCGTATGAATCTTCCCTTCAGACGTAATCATTTTTTGTAATCCTTCAATATAAGTAGACTGAAGTTTAGCTAGCTGTCTATAGACTAATATATCTTCAATAATTGGATGTTCATTACGCAATTGTTCTAACACATCAACTGCAGTTGAATAACCTGTCTTTGTCTTTTTAATAATTGGTAGTTTTAAATCTTCAAATAATACGACACCTAACTGCTTTGGTGAATTAATATTGAATTCCGAACCAGCATGATGATGAATTTGTTCAATCAATTTATCGATACGTACTTTCAAATCTTCTTGCATTTCAACTAAAGTATCTTTATCAACCGTTATGCCGATATATTCCATTTCAGCTAATACACGTGCTAACGGTAATTCCAAGTCATCGTGTAGACTTAATTGATCTTTTTCATCTAGTAATTGAATCATTTTATCTTTTGTTTCATAAACTGCCGTTACCTTTTTAGCGATACTTTCAAAAAGCATATCTTGTTCAGGGACGTGCAACTTTTTACCTTTGCCATATATACTTTCATCATTCGGTACATAATAGATGCCAAATTCTGATACGACTGAGTATACATCATCAATTGTTCTAGAAGGATCTAAAATATAACTTGCTAACATTGTATCGAACTGAATACCATTAATTTCGATACCTAACCTTTTACATAAAATAATCGTCTTTTTAGCGTCATATGTTGCAAATGTTACTTGATCATTTTCAAGCCATTGTTGTAATTTTTTATGCTCTTTTAAAACATCAGGAGAAACAACATATGTTTCGTCATTTGCATGAATAGCAAATCCAAGTATATCTGCTTTTAAATAGTTAGCTTCGTTCGTTTCAAAATGAATAGCCGCTTCAGTCACACTATCAAAATCAAAGTCATCAATTTGAGTTGAATATTCAATCTCACGGTCATCTGTTGCTTCAGCACTTGCATCCATTTGATCAAGCAATTGTTTGAATTCTAATGTCTTAAATAACTTTATCTTCTCGTCATTATTTTGATCTGTAAGTTTCAACTCATCTATTGTAACTTCAATAGGAGACTCACGATTAATCGTAGCAAGCTCTTTACTTAACTTGGCATTGTCTTCGTTATCTATTAATTTTTCTTTCATCTTTGATTTCTTTAACTCATCAATGTTTTCATATACACCTTCTACAGTTTCAAACTGTTTCAGTAATTTAATTGCTGTCTTTTCACCAATTCCAGGTACACCTGGTATATTATCTGACTTATCACCCATAAGCCCTTTCATATCAATGATTTGGTTAGGTACTAAACCGTCATATTTTTCAGCGATAAATTCAGGTGTGTAATGATCAATATCTGTTACACCTTTTTTAGTATAATAAATCGTTACATTTTCACTTGCTAACTGAGTTAAATCTCGGTCACCCGTAATAATAATTGTCTTAATATTTTTCTCATCCGCTTCACGAGATAATGTACCGATAATATCATCTGCTTCATAATTTTCTAATTCATAATGTTTAATATGATAACTTTCCACAAGTTGTCGGATATATGGTAATTGGCTTCTTAATTCATCCGGCGTCTTCTCACGACCACCTTTATATTCACTGTACATATTATTTCTGAAAGTTGTTTTTCCAGCATCAAAAGCAACCATAAAATGAGTTGGCTCTTCTTCTTTGATTATTTTATCTAAAATCATTGTAAAACCATATATAGCATTCGTATAAACGCCAGCTTTATTTGTTAATAAAGGCAAAGCAAAAAATGCCCTAAATGATAAACTATTACCATCAATCAGTACCAATTTTTCCACGATAAGATACCTCCATCTTTATATTGATTATATTTTATCATATCTCACTATATAATAAGATTGTTTCACATAAATAAAACGTTATCATAGTGTAATGATATAAATAGTCAAACCGATATTTAATTTTTTACAAAAAAAAGCGAAATACACAATGTATTTCGCATAATCATCAAAATGAAGGGGTCTATGTTTATTCTATCTCGTCATGATTAATTCAATATGAATAAATTGTAAAGATTATATAAAGATTACTTATTAAAGAGTTTTACAATAAAGTTAGATCCTTTTCCAACTTCTGATTCTACTTTGATTTGTCCATTATGTGCTTCTACAATATGTTTAGTAATGGATAAACCAAGTCCTGTTCCTCCTGAATCTCTACTACGCGCTTTATCAACACGATAAAATCTTTCAAAAATTCGTTTTTGTTCATCTTTAGATATTCCTATACCATTATCTTTCACAGAAATGATTTGACCATCATCTACTTCTTTAATCGTTATAATAACTTCACTAGATTTCGGTGAATAACTAATGGCGTTCGTTAATAAATTAATCAATACTTGTGTTAATTTATCTTTATCTCCGTATCCATATACTTCTTTATCGATATGATTTGTAATGTGAATGTCTTTTTTAGAAGCAACATTGGATACTGTGTTAATCGAATGTTCGCCAATTTCTGTTAATGATATTTGTTCTTTCGGTATCTCGCTATTTTGTTCGATTTTTGATAACTCGAGTAAATCTTGAACAAGTGATTGAATTCGATTAGATTCTTCTAACATGATTTTTAGGAACATATCTAACGATTCAGGATTATTTTTTGCACCATCTAATAATGTTTCTGCAAATCCTTTTATCGATGTGATTGGTGTTCTTAATTCATGAGATACATTTGCCACAAAATCTTTTCTCATATGTTCTAATTTCTTCAACTTCGTTATATCATGCATAACGACAACTAAACCTAATAGATTTCGTTTTTTTCGAGATAATACTGGAATTGCAGATACTTCAAAAAACTTATTATGAACATCATTGATATACATTTCAATTTGTTCAAACATAGGTTTTTCTAATTTTAAAGCTTCGTTCATCATCTGTATGATCTCAACATTAGGCATTACTTCTTTAAATAACTGCCCTTCAGCATGACTATTTCTGTCAAACAAGTCATGATACGTCTTATTCGCTATTACAATAACACCTTCTCTATCTAACATTAATATTGCACTTGGAATATTTTCTAAAGTCGTTTCCAATCGATTACGTTGCAATTTCTGTTCATTATTTAAATTATCTAATGTTCTAGCAAGTTCATTCGTATTAACAAAAAGTTCTTTCGTTTCTTTCACATTACTTTCTGGCACTCTAACACGATATTTTCCAGAAGCCAATAATTTAGTAGCATATGTCACTTCTTTAATAGGATGTATATAAGAAGTGTTAATATATCGAACGACAAAATAGATTAAAGGTAATGTAAAACATAAGACTAATAATAAATATTTCCAAATATCTTTTTGAATAATCTCTATCGTATCTGTATGTTTAGCAATGACAACTGTATAATCACCATATGTTCTTGCATACATCACTTCAGATTCTGACTTATCTACTGCAAAATATTCATCAAAGGTCTTTGCATCAGATATAGCTTGCTTTTTATTTTGATTAAATATATTTGTATCTTTTTCACTTGATCGATATAACACACGTCCATCTTTTTGCAGTAAAATATCTTGATCAAACACACTCAAAATATCTTTAATATTTTCTGGATTATTTTTTGCAATATCGTATACTTTTTTGGATTCAGTCTTTAATAATTTTTGCTGTTGTTTAGAAATTAAATCGTAACTAGAATTATGAAGGAAAAACCCTAATATAAGAAAACTTACAACAGTAACAGTTGTAAGTATAATTAGTAATTTATTATAGAACTTAATCATTATTCTTTGGTCTTTCTAACTTATAGCCTAAACCTCTCACCGTTTTAATGAATTGAGGTTGCTTAGGGTTTTCTTCAAGTTTATCCCTCAAATGACTAATGTGTACGTCTACTATTCTAGAATCTCCAGCAAATTCATAATTCCAAACAGAATTCAACATATGTTCTCTAGTTATCACACGACCTTGTCTTTCAATAAGGTAAAGTAAAAGTTCGAATTCTTTTGGTGTCAATTCTAATAATTCATCATTTCTATACACTTCAAAGAAGTCAGGTCTAATTCTAATTGCACCTAAAATAATATCTTCATCTTCATCTAAGTTTTTATTTTCAACTTGCCCAACACGTCTTAATATAGCTTTAACACGTGCTACAACTTCACGAGGTGAAAATGGTTTAGTCATATAATCATCTGCACCTAATTCTAGACCTAACACTCTATCAAATTCATCGTCTTTAGCTGTAAGCATAAGAATTGGAACTTGGTTTTTATCTGATCGAATCGTTTTACAAACTTCAATTCCATCTTTCTCAGGTAACATTACATCTAATACTACTAAATCTGGTTTCTCTTCATTTACTTTCTCTAACGCTTGAACTCCATCATAAGCTACAATTACTTGGTAACCAGCTTGTTCTATATTATATTTAAGCAATGTAACGATAGATTGCTCATCGTCTACTACCAATACTTTTTGTGACATTCAAGGTCCTCCTTAAGCGATTTAATATAATTATAACTTAAATTATTAAAAAAATAATGGTTATTTAGAGAACTTTACAAAAAGTTAACACTATCTAAATAAAAGAGACGCATTCAAAGCAGAATGCGCCTTTCAACTGTTATTTTATTGTAAAATATTCTTTACTGTTTCAACAGACTGAGCAGATTCATCAAGTAATTGCTTTTCTTCATCAGTTAAGTCTAACTCGATGATTTTTTCAATACCATTAGATCCTAATACAGTTGGTACACCTAAATAAATGTCTTGATAACCATATTCACCTTCTAAATAAGCAATTGAAGGTAATACTCTCTTTTGATCTTTTAATATTGCTTCTGTCATTTCAATTAAAGCTGCTCCTGGTGCATAGTATGCCGAACCATTACCAAGTAAGTTAACGATCTCAGCTCCACCTTTTCTTGTTCTATCAACAATTTCAGCAATTTTTTCTTCAGATAATAACTTTTCTAAAGGTACGCCACCAGCTGCTGAGTATCTAATAAGTGGAACCATTGTATCTCCATGACCACCTAATACAAATCCTGTTACATCTTTAACAGAAAGATCTAATGCTTCAGCAACAAATGTTCTAAATCTAGCAGTATCTAATACGCCAGATTGACCAATCACGCGCTCTTTCGGAAATCCTGATTCTTTATACACTGTATAAGTCATTGCATCAACTGGATTTGTTAAGACTAAGATAACGCAATTAGGTGAATATTTAACAATTTCTTTTGTTACGGATTTCATAACATTTTGATTTGTTTGTACTAAATCATCACGTGACATTCCAGGCTTTCTTGCAATACCCGCTGTAATAATGACAACATCTGAATCTTTTGTATCTTCATAATTAGCAGTACCTGTTACTTTTGAATCAAAACCTAATACCGGTGCACTTTCTGCAATATCTAACGCTTTACCTTTTGTTGGGTTTTCAGATTGAGGCATATCAACAAGTACAATATCACCTAACTCTTTTTGAGCTGCTATAAATGCAGCTGTAGCGCCAGTAAATCCTGCTCCAATGATTGAAATTTTCTTTCTTGCCATATTGTTCATCTCCTTATAATAAAAGGAAGGTTAATAAATAACCTTCCTCAAATAACATCCTATTATGGTAAATTTTTAATTAATTCATCAGCGAATTCTGAAGATTTAACTTCAGTTGCGCCATCCATTAAACGAGCAAAGTCATATGTTACTACTTTAGAAGCAATTGTAGCTTCAACAGATTGTGTTACTTTGTCAGCAGCTTCTTGCCAACCCAAGTGTTCTAACATTAATACACCACTTAATAATACTGATGAAGGGTTAACTTTATCTAAACCAGCATATTTAGGAGCTGTACCGTGTGTCGCTTCGAAAATTGCATGTCCTGTTTCGTAGTTAATGTTTGCACCAGGTGCAATACCAATACCACCAACTTGAGCTGCTAATGCATCTGAAATATAGTCACCGTTTAAGTTCATTGTAGCTACTACATCAAATTCAGCAGGACGTGTTAAAATTTGTTGTAAGAAGATATCAGCGATAGAGTCTTTAATAATTAATTTACCTTCAGCCTCTGCATCTGATTGTGCTTTATTAGCAGCATCTTTACCTTCTTCTTCAACAATTTTATCATATTGTTGCCAAGTGAATACGCGATCTCCGAATTCACGTTCAGCTAAATCGTAACCCCATTTTTTGAATGCACCTTCAGTGAATTTCATGATGTTACCTTTATGAACTAATGTAACATTTCTACGATTATTATCGAACGCATAGTTAATTGCTGCTCTTACTAATCTTTCAGTACCTTCTTTAGAAACTGGTTTAATACCGATACCTGAAGTTTCAGGGAATCTGATATTTTTAGCACCCATTTCATTTTGTAAGAAGTCTATAACTTTTTTAGCTTCATCTGAACCTTCTTGGAATTCAATACCAGCATAAATGTCTTCAGTATTTTCACGGAAAATAACCATATCTGTATCTTCAGGACGTTTAACTGGTGAAGGAACACCTTTAAACCAACGTACTGGACGTAGACAAGTGAATAAATCTAACTCTTGACGTAAAGCAACGTTTAATGAACGAATACCGCCACCAATTGGTGTAGTTAATGGACCTTTAATTGCTATTAAATATTCTTTAATCGTTTCTAAAGTTTCATTTGGTAACCATTCACCAGTTTCATCGAATGCTTTTTGACCTGCTAATACTTCTTTCCATTCGATTTGTTTTTCGCCATTGTATGCTTTTTCTACAGCTGCATCTAATACTCTACTTGCTGCATTCCAGATATCTGGTCCGATTCCATCACCGATAATAAATGGGATGATTGGATTATTTGGAACATTTAAAACGCCTTGATTTGTTGTAATTTTTTCTGCTGTCATTATATGATTCCTCCATCTAAATTTGTTAGTTATATTATATTAATTAAATTAACGGTTTTCAATTGGTTCATATTTACGATCACGTTCACCAGTATATTCAGCTCTTGGTCTCATAATTCTATTTGTTCTGTATTGTTCAAGAATATGAGCTGTCCAACCTGACATACGGCTAATTGCGAAAATTGGTGTGAATAAATCGTGATCAATACCCATGCTGTGATATACAGTTGCACTGTAGAAGTCAACGTTAGGTAATAATCCTTTTTCTTCTTTCATAATTTCAGCAATTCTTAAAGAAATTTCAAACAGTTCTTTTTGACCTGTTTCGTCTGTAATACGACGACTCATTTCTTTTAAGTACTTCGCTCTCGGATCACCATTTTTATATACTCTGTGTCCGAAGCCCATAATTTTTTCTTTATTTGCGATTTTATCTTTAATGTAATCATCTGTTTTGTCGACAGTACCAATTTCAGTTAACATTTTCATAACTTGTTCGTTAGCACCACCATGTAATGGACCTTTCAATGCGCCAGCTGCTGCTGTCACACCTGAATACATATCAGATAAAGTCGAAACTGTTACACGTGCTGTAAATGTTGAAGCATTAAATTCATGGTCAGCGTGTAAAATTAACGCTTTGTTAAAACCTTCTACCTCAACATCAGTTGGAACTTCACCTCTTAACATATATAGGAAGTTTGCTGCATATGTTAAATCTTTTTTAGGTTTTACAACTTCTTTACCTTGTCTTACGCGAGAGAATGCTGCTACTAAAGATGCAACTTTCGCTTGAATTCTAATTGCACGTTCATAGTTCATTTCTTCATCAAATTTTTCAGCGTCTGGATCGAAATGTGCTAAATATGATAATGAAGTACGTAATCCAGTCATTGGATGAACTTTATCAGTCGCATAATCTTCGAAATGTGTATACATTCTAGGGTTTAAAGTCATATATCCTAGTAGTTTCTCATTTAGTTCTGCTAATTCCTCTTTGTTTGGTAATCTTAAATTCCATAGTAAAAACATGACTTCTTCAAATAAAGCATTTTCAGTTAGATCATCTATTTCATAACCTGCATAAGTTAATTGATTATCTATGATTGAACTAATTTGAGTTTCAGAAGCAATGATGCCCTCTAACCCTTTTGCTACTTGTGCCATAATAATATCCCCCTTACTAAATAATTGCCCATATATGTAATGGCTTTCATCTATCATTATATATAATTTCTTACGATTTGTGAATGCGAAGGACTTTTAAACTTTAAATTCTTTAGTAATTTTAGATGAATAAAAATAAACAGTTGTAATTTTATATTTTTTATAATATTGCTATAGTAAATAAAATATATCTCAAAAACGTGAACACATAAGGATTTACGAGTTAGTAATACCCTATCATTTTAATCAGAATAGGTCATTTCATCGTTCATCCATTCATTTTTATTATTATATATGATAAAAATAATAAATCATGATAACAGGTATCAAACAGTTGTTAAACATTCATTTTTTAATTGCTATTTTCTTACAGTAAGCGCATAATAATAACATAAAAGTTTGTATATGAAAGAGGGATAAAGTTTATATGGCTAACAATTTACAAAGGGAATTAAGCAATAGGCATGTACAACTTATTGCGATAGGTGGTGCTATAGGTACAGGCTTATTCTTAGGTGCTGGCGAAACAATTAGTTCAGCAGGCCCTTCAATACTGCTGACCTATATTATTATTGGTTTAATTTTATTTCTGTTTATGAGAGCTCTAGGGGAAATATTACTCTCAAACACAGATTTTCATTCTTTTGCAGATGTCACGCATACATATATCGGACCATTCGCAGGATATATAACAGGATGGACTTACTGGTTCTGTTGGATTGTCACTGGTATGGCTGAAGTAACTGCAGTAGCAAAATACATAAGTTTTTGGTTTCCTGACATACCAACATGGATTACAGCATTATTTACAATACTCATATTAATGACAATGAATTTAATGACTGCTAAACTATTTGGTGAATTAGAGTTCTGGTTCTCTATTATTAAAATTACAACGATCGTAGCATTAATCGTTGTCGGTATTATCATGATCGTAATGGCATATGAAACACCATACGGTACAGCTTCATTAACACATATTTGGGACCATGATGGTATTTTCCCAAATGGTATGAATGGTTTCTTCTTATCATTCCAAATGGCAGCTTTCTCATTTGTAGGTATTGAATTAATCGGTGTTACTGCTGGTGAAACGAAAGATCCACATAAGACAATACCAAGAGCGATTAACAGTGTACCAATTAGAATTATGCTTTTCTATGTAGGTTCACTTATTATCATCATGTCTATTACACCTTGGGACAAAATCGACCCTGCCGAAAGTCCATTCGTAAAATTATTTGGACTGATTGGTATTCCAATCGCAGCAGCAATTATCAACTTTGTTGTTTTAACAGCTGCAGCATCATCTTGTAATAGCGGTATTTTCTCAAATAGTAGAATGCTTTATGGTTTATCACAAAATGGACAAGCAAACAAAAGTTTCGGTCAAACAAACAAAACTGGTGTCCCTTATAAAGCAACACTATTTAGTTGTTTCTTATTAATGATTTCAGTACTTTTAAACTACGTGATTAAAGATGCTGGTGAAGTATTTAAATATGTAACATCTGTATCAACCGTACTTTTCTTAGTAGTATGGTCATTAATTGTTGTTGCTTATATTAGATATCGTAAAATATCACCAGAATTAAACAAAGCATCTAATTTCAAATTACCTGGTGGTGTCCCGGTAGCATGGATTACATTAATATTCTTTATTTTCGTATTCGTGTTATTAATGACAAATAAAGTCACATTAATCGCTATATTAATTACACCAATTTGGTTTATCATTTTGACAATCATGTACTTTAATCAAAAACGTAAAGTATTTAAATAAAGTAAATAAAAACATCTCATTTACTAAATAAATCAGTAAATGAGATGTTTTTTTGCCCCTTTTTAGTTTACTTGTTTATATATTATAACGACCCCAGTATTTGCACCTTTGGACTAAACTGCTTATAACAGTATATGCGCATTCATAAATAAAAAAAGAGACTAGGAAATCATATCCCAGTCTCTTTTTTATTTATTATAATACGTTAGCATATCCTTCGAACACTTTGTGTTGTTTTGGATCTAATGTGATTAATGTACCATCTGCTATTTTTTCGCGAGCGCCTTCAACACCAACGATTGTTGCAACGCCTAAGTTAAGACCTACAACTGCTGCGTGTGAAGTTAATCCGCCTTCTTCTGTTACAATTCCTTTAGCATTTTCTAAATATGGAACCATATCAGCATCTGTTGATTGTGTAACAACGCTTGATTCC